>Ga0325403_1006910_pt1 | contig 10832 bp, 5 predicted proteins | sample PopdelMetagenome_19_FD_205665 | JGI IMG/M metagenome (GOLD analysis project Ga0325403, IMG submission 205665) | Populus deltoides microbial communities from Bellville, Georgia, United States - Xylem-PdKOR-R4 | ecosystem: Host-associated > Plants > Phyllosphere > Stem > Wood/Secondary xylem...
ATGTAAAAAAACTCAAGAATTAAAAAAAATTGTCACAATTTTAGTTATAATGTTTCTCCCAAAAGCGACTTAGAGTTTATTATTATTAATAATTATAATTATAATTATCATAATATTTGGTATTTATTTGCTCTAGTAATCCTTAAAAAATATTTTTTTAACATCAAATAAATAAATAAAAAATGATAGCAAAACAAGTCAAAAGATGCCAAAAACTGTCATGGGATTGTGCCAGCCACAGTATTGGTGAAGAATGGCGAGCCTCTGTGTGTGTGTGTGTGTGGTGATAATAGAAAGATAACGCCAGCCACCAAAGGTTGCCATTTGGCAGATAGGATTGTATGCCACTTGACTTCTCCTATTCTTAACCACACCATTTCCACAAACCTACCATTTATCATTCTAACACTAGCTGTAGCCTCAGTCCAGCCTCCCACACTCAGAGAGAGAGAGAGACAGAGAGACAGAGAGAATGGCCACCACAGCAGCCCTCTCCAGCGCCATGGTCAGCACATCGTTTACTCGCCGGGTGCCAGTTACAAGCCTACGGGCACTTCCCAACGTGGGGGAGTCTCTTCTTGGCTTGAAAGCCAGTCGAGGAGGACGTGTTAAAGCAATGGCAGCATACACGGTGAAGCTCATCACTCCTGATGGTGAGAAGGAGTTTGCATGCCCCGATGACATCTACATCCTTGACCATGCTGAGGAGGCAGAAGAGATTGACCTCCCCTACTCATGTAGGGCTGGCTCATGCTCTTCATGTCTTGGCAAGATTGTGAAGGGGACTGTGGATCAGTCTGATGCTAGCTTCCTTGATGATGACCAGATAGAGGAAGGCTGGGTTCTCACCTGTGTTGCTTATCCTACGTCTGATGTTGTCATCGAGACACACAAAGAGGAAGAGTTTAGCGGTTAAATAAGATCTCTTTCTGTTTGTGTCGTCGGTGGTGTTCCGGCAGGGGGGGGGGATTTTATGATTGTTATCTCTACTGTTACTGAGCATGTAATTTAATTTGTCCCAAGTTTTTCTTCCTTCATTTGTAGTCTCAAATGAAACAGCGTTTACTTAATAAATCTTAGTGTATGGGATTGTTTCCTCAACCGCCATGGATCTCTCTCTCTCTCTCTCTTCTCTCTCTCTCTCTCTCTCTCTCTCTCTCTCACAGACGTGTACTTTTGCAAGTGTTTCTGTAAAAATGGATTTTGGATGCTTAATCTGAAACATTTTTAGCTTAAAAACACAGTATCGAACACAGCCTTAGTGGCCTTCACTTGCAACCAGGTGCCTTTTAGCTTAGTTGGGCTAAGATCTTCTCTATGCCACAGATAAAAGTAAGGGAAGGCAAGAGCCCTGTACCGAGATAATTACAGTTGCAACTACAACTATAAATTAAGAGAATAAGTCTTCTCCTGCTCATTGAGTAATGCTTTTTTTTTTTCATTCCTTCATGTTTTTGTGTGTGAGAAGTGTGGAGGAAGATTATTACGAATTAAATATCGATTTTATAAAATTAAATTTAAGATTATAGTTAAATTTTTTTGAAAGATTAGAGATAAAAATAGAAAAAAAAGAGAGAGTAAATTGCTCAAAAGGCATGGAAATTCTCAATTTAGTCGTCTTTTAAGTTTCAATTTACACATATTTGGTCCTAAAGTTTTAAGAGTTTATGTTTTGATCCTAAGATTTTTTTTATATATTTCGGTCCATAAGTGTCGAGAGGTGAGAAATAAAATTATAAAAAAATAAGAGGAGATAGAAAGAAATTGGTCAAGCAAATTTTGGCTTAAAAAAAACTAATCTTTATGTTAATAGATTCATCTTATATAAGTTCTGCAGAGGTGTTTTGGAGTTTTTTTTATTTATTTAGTTTTAAAAATTAAATGGAGGCTTAAGGAGTTTTTTTTTTTAATTCAATCTAATGAGTTTTTAGACTGATTGAAAGATATTTTAAATTAAAAATGAGTTTAATAAGATATTTGGGATATTTTTAGGATGTTTATAAGTAAAAATAAATTGAAAAGGGAGATTTCGAAGGTAAAAAAAAAAATCTTGAAACTTGATTTGGGCAAAAATAATAAAAATTTAAACTAGAAAACAACACATTATTCATTTTTTTATAAAAAAAATTAGGATGAATAATATATTTTACACTCCATAAAAAAGGAAAGAAAAAAAAAAAAGCCAAGCCAAGCAACCGGATGCCTGTTCTTTTTTATTTTAGAAAAGGCATGTTGGCCATTCTCTTATGCCTAGACATCTTTTTTATTATTATTTATAGATTACTCATCAATTTTTTTAATTTATTTTTTAAAAAAGTTTTGAATAAAATTTACTATAAATAAAATAATGAAAATAATATTTAAATTATTATCCTATTTAACATAGTTTTCAAATAAATCTATAGTTTTTAATAGTAATATTAATAATTACTTAGTGAATTGTTAATTATATATGAACCTAATATAAAAAAGAAATTAAAAACAATATGCTCATGGATATTTAATAAAAATAAAATAACTATTTTTTTATTTTTATTATAGATTATGTACATAACGTTTTCAAATTAACTATTTTTTCCTCATGAATGTTTATATTTTATGAATGAAATTTGCTTTAGAATCTATAGGCTTTTATTAAAAAAACAATATTTTTTTATAAAGAAAAACATGTTTTTATCAAAATAAAGAAAGGAAGTTTTAATTAAAGTGATACAAAATAAAAAGAAATACATGAACATTTATTTTGATTACCTTTAACTTTTATTTAAAGAACAATACTACTAATAATAAAAAATATGTTTTCGTGCACAAAAAAAACACACACACACACACACATTCAAAAAATTGCACCTCGCGTGGTAGAAAAAAACTAGTTAGTAACTACATAAAAACTCCTCCATGTTTTGGCAGTACAAGGAAACGTTTGTCAGGCTCATAGACGAGTAGTAACATAATTTTGGACGATGAAGCTTCCATGAACAAAGCTGTCTAAAAAATAATCAAGTCCTTTGAAATAATTCTATAAGAGTCTCTGCTCTTGATCCCTCTTCATCGCCCAAATCATCATCCTCTTCATCGATAATCGGTGGAGGCTGCAATGTAGTATCATTCAAGTACTCTTCTATCCGCAGTGAAAGGTGGTGATGATCCTGGTGTGGATTTGAGGTCTCAGCATCTTCTTCTGCCTCTTCTTGTTCATGAGGTGGGGCTACAGTTACCTCATTCAAAGAACCTAGGGAAGAGGACCGCGATAGAGTCCCGGATGCCACTGTGATTTCATCCTGCTCATCGATCGTTGTATCTAGTGAACATACTGATCTTGTAGCAACTGAGAGTGCTGCCGAGTCGCGTTTAGACCTCTCCTTCACCCTCTTGCACCAGCTGTGCAGAGAATGTCTAACACTCTCAGCAACCAATGCCTTCCTAAACCGTGATCCCATCTGAATGGTGAAAAAGGTTCAATGAACCCTCTTCTGAATGGAATGTGAAAAGATTTCTTGGCATATCTAACATTGAAAAGAAATTGCACAAAACCTGTGTAATAATGACATTCAAGGGCACTGTGCTGTAGCTGCACCAGAACTGAACTAGAACCCTGCATTTACAAATATAAGATGGTCACTGAAATCCAAAGATTAATAATTGCCAACAGTAGAAATTCTCGAAAGCAATTGGACAATGCCAGCAACCTGTTCTTACTACTAACACACTCAAAATCAAAATTACAAAAACTTTGTTTTTGTTGTTGGATTTTCAGAAAAACAAAAGTGCTAATTAATCAGGTTAGATGCACATGAACATTGGTTGGATGCTTATGGCATCACCATGTACAGAAAACAAAAGTTACGACATGAGAGTTAAAAAGAAAAAAGAAAGACATCAAATGAGAAACTTTAATATCAGCCTGTGATTGCTCACCCCCCTGTGAGAGGGAAAAGGTACATCATGGAACCGTTCTCTCTTCAAAAGATTTTCTCTTGTCTGCAGCTCAGAGTCGATAGAAACTGCAACAAGAAGATTTTCTGAAGCCACTGTGGCCTAAGTTGCCGAATTGCTTGAAGAAGCATGTTAGACAGACAACACTAAGGATTAACTTCATTGCTGTCATAGCTATTGGGTGGTGAGCAACAGGGATTTTCGCTGGCCTTGCATGCATGATAACCTCTGGTGTATGGAAGGAAACTTTGATGACAAAAGCCTAAAGTTTCTAGATTTTCTTATGTGTAACTGATAAGGGATTTCATCTTATGTATGTAACTGATTGGATACAATTTCGCACCAGATAGCATACATTTTTTTTCCTGATATTCTTAAGAAAGTTAATATGAGATTATCTTACATGTGCACAGCTGAAAACCGGTTCCTAAGACCAAATTAATATTCTGAATAAACAACTTGAAGAAACAAGGAGATATATTGTTACTGAATCTGTGGTGCCTTTATGTTTGTGGAGGACTAATACAAGGAGATCAAATAACCAGATCATTATATAACTTAGAAAATACAGGAACCTTATGTATTGGCAATACCAGCGGAAGAACTTGAAGAAAATCTGCAAGGTAGGTTCAAAATTAGGAAGGGAACATACCCAGAAGCTAACCGAACAATTATCATGAGATGGTTTTTCATGAAGCACGATCTTTTCTTGAATCCCCACTAAACACAAAGAAATTAGAAAACTCATAATTAAGAATAGATAATATGAGAGTTCATTCTCCTCAAAGAAGAAAAAAAGGACCTATCAGCTTTTGCTTTCCAAAGCCTGAAGCTATTTAATAAATGGACAGTTAGAGACATTTGAGATGTGACAAGAAACAAGCACCGCTAACCCATCTATGTTGTCAACTTATCCACGAGTTCCTTTTCAGAAGTTGCATAAGCTATACCATGTTTCAAGAACCGGTTTCTCTCTGACATCTAAAGCCTTAGTTACAATGCGAACCATACCGATTCTCATGAACATATAGACAATAATTTTTCTAACCCCTAGACACTAGAAATACAGAAACCCACAGAAAGGAGAAAAAGGGCTCAAACCTACCAAGGACCAGATAAAGGTTGCCATCTCAAAAGCATTCTGCATGCAGGGCAAGAAAACAAATGAGAAGAACTGTATGAAACACAAAGAGATCAATATATCTGACACGGGATATAAATCAATATCATCACCTGAAATATGATAAATTGTATCAACCTCAACGATATGTCCGGTTTACCAAACCAAAAAAGACCATCTCGTGGCTTTACTTGATTCCCAATGGATGGACCTGTTTGTTCCCCTATCTCAAGTGCTAACGTGGAAACAACATGCTGAAGTTTTGTTCCAACCAACATCACAACCTTTGATATGTGAAACATATATGTTAAAATATCATGCAGCAACCGTTACTATTTAGATAAAGTGACAGAATGAATATGTGTACTTACAATAGCAGGAATGAAGGAAAGCCAAAAGTAAATATTTAAACCTGGATCATTTAAAGAATTTAACCTTTCAGAAAGAAAATGGTAGAATCTAACATATACTAAAGAGATATCCTTTTTACATGCTAGAAAAAGAAACGACAAGTTACCATGGATATTGATGAAGATACAAATTATTGCATATCCCCAAAGTGGCCAGCTACAAAATTTAGGAAAATGATTCAGTTCAACTCATTATACTGCTTCTTCACTTGAGGGAAATTTTACATTTACATCCTTCAATATAACAATGTTCATTTCCTTGAAATCTTTGCATTCATGGTAGATTACAGGTATTTAAACTTCAAAGGTTGTAATGGTTACTGTTCTATAAAAATTATATCACAGAATGAGGATTTCATTTCTGGTGTCCATCCGATGTAAAAGTATGTAATCTCATAATTAAGTACATGTTTGCACATGTGCAACTTCAATCATCCAAATGAAATCTATACTTCACCTTCCTCGATGAAATTAGGAACCAGATCCATTTTGAAGTCTTATCCTGCCACTATCAAGATGTTCCAGATGGTAAAATGCATGCATAAATCCTTTATTTTGGCCTACTCGAGAAAGATAAAGGTGGTTTTCTCCATAATTTCTCAAAGCCCCCATCCCCGTTTTATTAGGCCTGTTTCTTTCTTTTGTATATGAAAATTGACAAGCATCGCCTAGGCCAAATGAGTGTTTTTGAAAGATAGAAATTGTTTCTTATTTTCCACCGGGCTCTTCAACAGACAAGGCTGAACCATGTCTGACTGGAATATAATATGTAGGGACACTGCAAGTACGTCATCCAAAATGGAAAATGACTGCAAAGAGCTAGTAGTTTTTTCGATCAGAGGAAATTGGTGGAAGAAATAAAATTCATTCAAAAGAGTACATACCTGATCCCCAAGATTCCATGAAACTCGTCTTCCATACTGCGGACCATATATTTATGGAAGTCATAAGAAATTGGCAGTTTGTGCTTCTGCAGAGTTGAAAACATGATAACAACATGCAACATGACTTCAGCACAAAGTTAATGAAATGAAAGCAACAAAAGGAGGATAAGTACATGACCAAAGAGCTAATCAACATAATGATCTGATTCTTTTCATATCCTAAATGAATTAAGATCTACCAGTTATCAATGAAGCATTTTTAAACAAGGCTTCACAAATAGAATAATATTGAACTGCTAGCACGGTAGAGTTTGCATGCACGAAACTAAACTTGATGATTTTCATCTACAAAAAATTATCCAGTTCAACTGTAATCTGTTGAAAATCTTCCATATTCTTCAGATGCGATTCTGGATCTCATACTACTTTTCCATGAAACAAGAGTATATCTTATTTTCAAATACTAAATAGCTGGGTGCCAGTAGTCTGTCAAAATAGAATCACAATTAATTCACTAGTTCCATTTAAAGTGCATGGAGTACATACGCTGAAGATTCCTTCATGAGGATCAGATGTTGCAAAGGAGAATTTCAAAGAGAAATCACAAGATCAACTTGGAAATGATAAAAGTTAGAATATATATGGTAACTATGATGGAAAAAGCCAAATAGAGACAACAGCTATTCAAGTAACACATCAAGAAAAATTAGACACGCACAGTGATGAAACCCAATCGTAGTGCCAAGTAATCTGATTTCTTTATAGAGCTCTTAAATTGTCGAAAGAAGCAAAGCTGCACAAGCACACCATTTTCATAAGTAAAACACAATCAGAATCCCTCCCAGATGAGGCATGCAATAAAGAAGAGCATAGGGAGAAAAAAATGAAGGAAAAAATAATAAAGCAGGAAAGACAATAAGGAAACACTCAAAGTTCAATCCTGTTCTACAAAAGTCAAAATTGATCGTCATCCAAAGTAGGATGGGTGGAAGACACCCTGGTATTCCTGTGCGCTGTTTCTTTGGAAATGGTATGGCCATTAGACATCATATCTTCATTAAGTCTTATAATACCAATTCCGACAAAAGTCTCGGAATCATTTGATTGCCAGACAACCAAAATCTTCAGAAGAATATCTGGAGCATTGTTCTAGTAAGCTTACACAAAAATGTTGAACAGTATTAATTGTGAGTTTGGTGTAGGTAACATTTTCCCACCAGATATTGATTCATAGGACTGCTCAATTGCATAATACAAGTCCTAGTTGTGGAGAATGCTTGATTTCATGGGGGGGAAGGTATTTTGTCAATAAAACTAGTAGTGTATGGAATAGCAAATTGTTTGAGATGTGCTATATTCTGCTGATTATTTTGTGCATTCAGGATGTTAGTACTTGATTGACATTGAGTTGGCTAATTCCTGAAACAACAGTTGCAAGGTTGGAGTCAAAAGTGTTTTGTGTGGATTTATTGTACTTTTATGCTCTAACTCATTGAGATGAAATAGCGTAACCATTGAACAAGAAGATAAAACACTCAACCAGTCATCCTTTATGGTTCTAATGCATCAATTTGGTTAAAAACAATAAGCACCACAAAACTCGTGCTACACTTTAAATCTCAATGAGATGATAAGAAACGATATGTGTGGCAATTTGTTTATATCTCAGAGGATTCAGTGCAGTCAAACTTTAACACTTGTCCTTCTAAATCAAGACAGCAGTTCCTGCGGAGCATATTGGAGCGGGAAACAATCAAGTATAGAGGGAATGAAGTTTTAGTTTACCAATTCAATAAAATGTCTTCAAGAGCTTAAAAACAAATTGCTGCTGATATTTATCATCATGGATAGCGGTGGTTTTTTACCATTTGGCATATCCATTTCACAAACTGTCCTTAAGAATAATCGGAGGGACCAAAACAGTATCATCCAACTTGAACAGCAAGACTTTCTTCAACACAATACTGAAGGTTCTGTTTATCTCTCTTTTATATGACTGGTTGACTTGTTAAACCATGAAGTAAAGGCTAGCTCTAAATAATATACTACGTTACTAGCAAAACTAACAGCAAGTTCAGGTTCTGAACATTGATCCATTCACTTTCTGGATTTTAACAAATTGCTAAATAGAATTCTTGATCCCAGTGTAAAATCTTTCAACATCATGAACCTGTAAAAGCAAGTTATTAAGCATCTATCCAGATATAAATTCAGCACAGATATGTAAATTCCATTCAATCTATTTTCTGTGACTTGAAGTTTCAATATATAGCAATATCATGTCTGCTTCAACCCTCTGATTCATTTTCTCTAATTCTAATCATCCCTAATCACAAATTCTCAGCTTGCAAAACTGATAAAATTTCACTTCAAGGACTTTCATTCGTTTTCCAATGGGACATTCTACATAAGGAATACCCTTTGTGTGATGAGTCAGTGCAGATTCCTAATGAGACACTAAGGATATGTCAAAGGATTTTCAAACCCAATGCATCCTTATCATGTCCTGATAAACTGAAACCAAAAACCAGACAAATTCCCGTAGTCAATTTAAAGACCTTCAGAGGAATCGTTGATATCATCGATAGCATAAAGCTGCATAGATTTCTCAGCCTCTTATATTGTCAGGAAGTCAAGAAATGCCACAGCAAGATTGTGGAAACTGAAGGTTTTTCAAACAAAATTCCAAGCTACTCAAAGAACCTTAACTTCAAAATAATAGGTTGCCAAGAGTATTGAAAAGGAAAGGAAACCAATGTGTCAACTAAACAATTTTGGTTAGTCCTCCATACATCCTTCAAACACCATTTCCTTGCCAGAAATATATACACAACAATATGTCCATACTAGAGTGGAAGAATGGATCTCACAACAAATATTATGTTAAATTAGTCCACATAACATGTTTTAAAGTAAATGATAGATGCCACCAATATATGCACTAGAGATAATTGCCAAAAACAAGGAAAAACATCACAACTTTACAAAGAGTCATACACATAGAAAGCAAGGAAATTACCATCCAAATGAGAACTCGACTCCTGCTCCATGGATGAGATGCGTGGTGGAAAACAAAGGTGGATTGCCGCCTCATTACCTTGTTTTTCTTTGCTAAAAAAAATGATAGTGAGAGAAAGATAACACAGTGAGATTTTGGATGCCACATAATAACAACTGGATAAATATATTATCAAAGTGAAATTTTTATTAGACAGGGGGGGAAGGAACAATAGCATAAAAACAGTATACAAGAAGTAAAGGTTCTGCAGTAAGAAGTCTACACACACTTCCAGCAGCCATTAGCACATAACACAGACCATTTTGTATAATAGGCAGATTCTTGTGTTCACTGACATACGATTGATATCTTAAAATTGAAAGGAACTTTCATACATAAGACTAACAGAATGTAGCATTCCTACATTAATGTCTATGTTTGGTCCATGATTTCTGCACAATCCAACTCTTGTTATTAAACTCAGTCCTTTTTTTTCAATTCACATAAGAACGTAAGACCATAATGTGCTACTAACTTAACTATAGATGTGCAATAAGCGATTTACAAGACAGCTTGTGAGGCTTTCTTCTTTGACTCTAAATGCAATCACTGGTACCAGAATGTAGACCAATTTGTCCATCTATTCTGAACTGGAGCTCTCTGAAGGTCATCACCTCAAGTAAATTGGCAAAACTGATTACCATATGTTAATGTTCCTGTGATATAACTATAAGGAGATTAGTTGATCCGGTAAAATGTGGATTGATTTCCCTTTGAATGGAAGATTAGTTGCGCATACTGTTGTATCTCATGGTCTCAAACTAGAATCCATTTCCACAATCAATTATCCTGATGCCAATATCCTTGTGACATAGGCATAGCCATAAAAAGATTAGATTAGGCGGAGTAGAAAGCGGATGATCAATTAAATTTAAATTAGGAATGTGGATGCACATAATGTATCAGATGGCCTCATAACTGAAATCGACTAGTTTTGTATGGTGTCTACTAGAAGAAAACAGGGGAAGCGTGTATCAAATGGCTATCCATCATTAAACAAATGAAAAAGACATGACAGGAGAAGTTTTCATGGTGTGAGATGTCACTAGGAGCCTTCATTAAACTAGTTATCCAATTTGCTTACCTTGTAAATTCCCATCAACCACTAAGTTCGTCTGATTTTCCCATTTCCTCCAACTGTAAATCTAGGAAGACATGCAATAAGAAGAATAATAAGCCCCAGCAGTGTTTAAGGAGGGCCTACAAACTGCATGAAAAGACAACATACAAGCTATGTCTGCAATCCGTACTAGTTTGATTGTCTGCATGCATGGATTCACCTCCTCTATTCAGTTTTGTTAATTACAGGTTGAATTTTCTCTTGACTGTTGTGATGGTAGGTCTATTACGTCCTCTCTAAATAGATGTACAGAGGTCACTTGTTTTCCTATGTTCACTTAACCTCTTTGGAAGAAAGAGTCCCA
>Ga0325403_1006915_pt1 | contig 10829 bp, 4 predicted proteins | sample PopdelMetagenome_19_FD_205665 | JGI IMG/M metagenome (GOLD analysis project Ga0325403, IMG submission 205665) | Populus deltoides microbial communities from Bellville, Georgia, United States - Xylem-PdKOR-R4 | ecosystem: Host-associated > Plants > Phyllosphere > Stem > Wood/Secondary xylem...
GCAGCAGCAGCAGCATCTCATACGTATTAATTGACATCTGATGTGAATTTTATTTCTTATTTCTATTGCTGGTTTCCAAAATGTCCATATATGGTGTATTTAATTGGGATTGTGGCATTTTTGTTCATGGTAACATTAACTAACTGGATCAAATATAAAAAGTACTGCTGGATAGCAACTGGCGAGTACGTTGTAATGGCGCATTTGAAATAAGCTCATATTAATGAAGTAAAGACTGCCATAACAGAACATCGACTAGCTGAATTGTAAATGCACATCTGCAGATGAAATTGCTCGATTAAAGAATTGGAATTTATTGCACGAACCAAACCCCCAAGGTTGCTTTACCAACTTTACAGTCCGATACACATCGAATCTGATTTCTGGAAAGAAAAAAAAAAAAAACACTTCGATGGCCTTTGTATCCTTTCATTATTTTTTGGTTTATAGCTTATAGCTGGATAAACTACCAAACCTCGGGAGTTCTGTCAACTTTCTTCCTAAACAAAAATTTCGTTAAACATACTCCTGGGCCTGGGGTGAGGTTTCAGTTTAGCTTTTACTTTATCAATTACCAAGAATAGAATACTTTAATTTATTTTCTTTGGGTGATAATTGGAAAAGGTTCACAAATCTCATGGAGGGTATTGCAATGGTTAAGTGATCGTTATAAAGTTGTCAAGGAATTATGTGATGCAGCATAACCCAAAAATATGAAGAAATTGAAAACGTACAAAAGTGAAATTTGATGGAAGTGATTAAAAAAAGTTATCAGTGTAAAGGGAAAAGTGACGGAACCCCCGAAGATCAGAGAAGGGCTTTGTGATTTACCCTTTACAGGTTAATGTTGACCCGAGAAACTTTTAACCTGCTCTATTGATTCGACGAGGTGAGCTATAACAGAGCCAGTCAGAGGCATAAACTACATCAACACAAAGTAAAACTTGTAGATGGTCCAATGCTTATAAGCTTGGTGAGTCGAAGTAACACTATCGATCACAAGCATGGTTGCCTTGTAGTATAATCATGTGGCTGCTCTATGCTTTTTTGAGTTTTAGTTCATACAAGATTTGACTATAAAAACAGGGCAAGAGTCCGATAAAAAAAAAAAAAACAGTAACATGTGAGGAAAAGCAATCGGGGGGGGGGGGGGGGGGGGTTTGTGAAAGGGCAGGGCTGAAACACACGCACAAGGACCACATGCCACCTAATATCGAGTCCATGTCATAACGGATATATGCCATTGAATAAAGGGGGGACTGTAGGCTCTGTGGGCAACATGTTAAATCTTGATTGGATGGAGGAGAGGCTAAGGTGTCTAGACTTTCCATGAGCTCTCACAATGTTTTGGATTGAGACATCTGTCAACATTTGTGATTAAAGTAAAGCACCAAATCGTGTACTACTATCGAAAGAATATTTACTCTTCATTTTTTCTATATATGAATAATCGCTTTTTTATATGTATATAAAAGTACATAGCAAAAGGGAGTGCCTCTCACTCTCTTGTATTGGTTTCCAATTCCATGTAACAGTTTAAATGTCACCTTGATTTCCTTCAGTCATTGTTTTCGGAAGCCCGGCAATTTGCCCAGCGTTCTTGCCATGAGCAACCGCGCTTCCAAGTTCTTTTGCCGTTGTGCGCTATGAATGCTCTGATTTCGTGAAGCCTAGGCAAACTCAGTTAATCAAAGCACACCTCACAAGCAATCTCCATACCATCCATGTATCCATTGAGAGGAGGAGAGAAGGGGAGTGGGTGAAGGGTTGCTTTCACAAAAGCATTATTATTGTCAAACTGGGGGCAAATTTGCTTTTATTATTTTGCTTTGTATAGGGAAAAGAGAGACCGCCCCACCATAGTCCTATCATCCAAAAAAAATAAGAAGAGGAAACAGACCCCACATCCCCTCATTAGCTCAGAGAGCTCTGTAACCGACCCTACCCACTTCGTGAATAAGATAATACTTATTGTGGAAGTATTTTCTCCAAATAATGAAAGATACGCAGATTATTACAAACAGGACTGCCCAAGAACAATGATTGTGGGAGTGTTTTCCCCAAATAAAATCATCAGAAAGTGATAATTAACACACCAAAGTAAGCCAAAGGAAAAGGGAGTTCTGTGCTCAAATATGCTAGCAGACCAGGCTATTTGCGAAAACTCTTTAGTTGCCATGATGGAAAAGGTCTAAAGGTGGGGCTCTTGCGATCCTTGAGAGTTAAGTTTAAAACAGCTTCCCTAAAGTTGAGCTGAATCCTCCTATCTAACCTGCTCCTGTTAGTCCCATAACTCTGTAATCAATGCCTGCTTGGAAATGACTGCTCGCTTCCCCCCTGTCTTTACACCTTCTGGTGTTAACAATGTGCATCCAAGCTCACACATTCAATTGGCGATGTCCTTTTTAATCCACTGCATCCAACTTCTTGTTAAACATGCCGAGTTTTGAAGTTGTTTAGATAATGCAACGGTGCGCTCGTCCAAGGAAAGGGAAAGGGCACAGGGGACAGGTGAATTCACCTTCAACATGTTAATGGGATTTAAATAATATGAGTGGCCTGAAGGAGCTGATTTCTTTAAGGAGTGGTTGGTTACACATGAAAAAAACAAAAGATTTCAAATTATGACATGATATGTTGGCCCTCTTATCCTCCACAATAAAATATAGAGGGAGCCTGGATTCAATCCCATTAGCTCCAGGTCCATTTTGACCTAGATGCCTCTCGAATAGCAAGGAACAGGACGGGATTCGCTTTCAGTTTTACAGATTGCTCCACTAACATCTAGCCAAGGTTAAAATATCAGAGTTTATGCTCTCAAAACCTGCTCACCAATTATCAACTCAGAAATCTGAAGTGCTTCCCGAGAGGGTCAAAGTGCCTCCTCCCTCTTTAACCTCAACCAGTGCTTATCTTGCACGTGTGACAGCATCTTCCTAGATTATACCCTTATTTCCAGTCCCAAACTCACAAACCTTGACCGACGGTAGAATGAAAGGAGAAATTTCCCTGAAGGCTGGGAAAACCATTGAAACGAATGGATTCAAGAGCTGCATTGAAGTAAAAGAGGCGTTTTTTAGGTCTCCCGAGAAAAAGAAGAAAACGAAATAAAAAACAAAAACCCAGGTGGAGTCGTGCTAGACTAATAAAAAAGCTTTAAACATGAAAAGCTAAAGAGAATATCACGCCATTCTAGTGAAGTTTTTATTTGCATCCTCCCTCACGGAGTCCGAGACTCCACGAGCCACTGCCGTCATCATCGACAGCAATAGCAACACCCCCCAGGCACCTCCACTCCTGCAATATTTCTTAAAGAAAATTGATAAAATAAATACATTTTAAAAAGTAATTTGCCTAGAAAGATGAGTTCTTTTTAAAAAAAAAAAAAAAAAAAACACTAAACGAAAGCTTCATCCTCCTTTGTTCCCTTTTTGGAAACAATACCTCATGGAAATGGATATGACACCCCCAAACTTGTAATCGATGATAGTGCCTGACATTTAGAGTAACGAGGTTCCTCAGGTGCTTTAATATTTTTAGTATTTTTTTCTGATTTCTAATATTTACATAATTGGTTTTTTTATTACATTGACGGTAGATTCACCTGCCTCAGATATTACACAACCCTTCACCTCGAAAAAAGAAAGAAGAAAAAAGATATATTCATATTTATATATAGCACTAATATTTTTTTTTCTATTTTTTATGCCTCGGAAAAATAAAAAAATCCAAAATTTTTTATGGTTTCTCCTTAAGGAGAGAAGCTAATCCAGTCACCATCCTGGCCCCTCTCTCTACGCCTTTCGGTTTCACCGCCGGTGGCAGCCACGCCACTGTCTCCACCTTTTTTTCATCCTCGTCCGAAATTTTATTCGGCGAAGAAATTAACGACTCGGAATCCAACGTCGGGGTATCCTCTCCAAAAATCAGCTCAAACTCTCCACAGCAATCGTCACTGATCTCCAAGGACTTCTCGTTCTGCTCTTCAGTTTTGTTGCTGTTGTTGTTCAAAACGTTTTCGTTTAGTCTGGTATAAGGTGAGAGCCATTTAGCACGCATGTACTCGGCTTTTCTCCAAGGAGGAAAGTGCATGCCTTTCTTCTTCAAGCTCTGTTTGGCTGCCTCCGATACGACCGACACGATCTGTCCAAGCCGATCTGATTTTCCGACGAAGATATACGGCAACGATTGCAGGATGGCCTTGTAGGCCCCAGTCGATCTCGCTATTTCAAATTCCGATTTGAAATCAATATCGATTATCAATCTCTCTTCTTCAATTATCACATCCACGTACTCGTATTCACCTGATCAAAGAACAAAATTAAAATAAAATCAACAATTTTCTTTTTGAGTTTTAGACTGAAAAAAACAAAAACAGGGAAGGAATTGTATATGTACCGGCAGGGAAAGAGGGGGATTTGTCCCATTTAGACTTGCAAATTGAGGAATGGTAGCCGAGAGATGTTAATCCATCGGCTACAATCTTCCTCAAAAAATCATCTTTCTGTTTGTGATTCTTGTTCTTCTCCAAAATCATTGCAGTGTCTGCTAGTAGATTTCTCTCCGCAACGCTCGCACAAGGAATCAAACTCTGCCATTTTTAAACACCAAGCGAACAAATCACCATTTTAGCTCTCTCTGATGATTTATTTCAGAAAATTGAAAGAAAGAGTCTTATTATGTTATTTACTTACCTTTAGAAAATCACAGGCGTCGCCAGAAGGAGCTGTACCCATTGATTCTCCGAAACCATTACCAAATACATCAAATTCATCATCGGAGCTGTCGTTGCCATTTCCGTTGAAGCAATTGCAGCGGTGGCGGCCACGAAATGGCTTGTCGTTGGATTCCTCCATGTAACTCTGCACCATTTTAGCCAAACAAACCGAGCTTGGCTCGAACTGCTCATCTTTACTGTTAGCCCCATACTGAGCTTCAATACTGCTAGGTGGTTTGTCCACAGAGGAAATCCTCAGCACGCTTGGTAACTGCCGGTCAAAGAGTCTCTTCAGACGGGATTTCAGAACCGGTTTAGCCGGTTCAGCTCGAACCGGTGCCTGAGAATCGATATCTATAGGTTGGATCTTCATAGGGAAAGGCATAACAGAGATTGAAGGTTAATAAGTATTGATTGCTATGGAGTTTTAAACACTTGCTGCTTGTCAGTTCTGCAGCTGCTCCATATTCAGAGCTAGCTAGCCGCTCTCGTAGATTTGCTTACTTAGACAGTGACCGCCTAATCATCAATGATTCATTCTGATCCTGATAAATCTTGCTTTGTACATTTTCATGAAAAATCAATGCGTGTTGGTTAAAATTAAACCTCCTCTGCTAAGCTACCAGTGTTATCTCCCTTTTCCCAGAAAAAAAAAAAACACCCACTCAAAGCCCTAAGCAAATGAGTTAATCTACCAAAATTTGATCAAAAGAAAAATCTAGAAGAACGAAAGTAAAACTTGGAGACTATGCAAGAGAGGAAGATGGGTTTTAGTTTTGGGTCTTTTCGTGTAAGACATGACGGCGATGGTCGGAAACGCGGACATTGCGTATAGAGTTAGAATAAGTCATCGCCGGAATATTCATTTCTCCGGCGAGATACAAATCGACTGCTATGGTTAGAAATTTGAAGAAGATTAAAGGAGACTCAGAGAGACAGTTCTTTTAAGGAGGATTGTGGAGACTGATGGACTGGCTAAAATGAATGGGATTTGGACAATTTATAGGAGAAAATGGTGTTGCTGACGTGGATTTCTCAAGCCATGTAGACTCTGAAATGGCAGGTTTCCTCCTGATTTTGCAGGTAGTTTTTTTATGTGGACCTGGTTCAATAATTCCACCTGCAACTTTTTAAACAAAAAAAAATCAAGGGAGCTCGTGATTGGCTTGAAATTAGTGTAATTACAGGATTGACCTCCGGTGGTGCTGGGGTTGCGGGGTACGTGAAATGGTGGTGTTTGTGATTAGTGGGGTAAGTTTGAAATTTGAATAGAAGTGGGAGATGGATGCCTGACATTGTGTAACACGTAAGGAGCATCAGTCGTGTGTATATTTTACTAAACTTGATTTTTATTAACTGATACATTAATTATAATTTTATTGTGTTTTTGAATTATAATATCAATAAAATAAAATGTGGGATTTTTTTATATATATATATAAAACAATAAAGAAAAATATTTTTCTAAAAAAACACACGGATGGCTCATGAGAGTAAAAAAAACAAAAGAGACCTGATTTTTTAAAAGTTTTGATAAAGAAAAGGTCTTTTTTTTCAAAAGGAAAAAACTTTAAAATATTTAAAAAATAATGAAATTATATTGTTTAAGTTTATGGGGCTGAAAATACCATAGCTATAAAAATCATATCGGTCAAATAAGTTGACCCGTGATCTAATCCAAATTAAGTTTGAAAAAAACATAAATAAATTAACTAACCTTAAATAACCTGTTCAAAAGTTATTAATTTTTTTTACCTAGTCAACCTTTTTAAAAATATTAAACAATGTCATTTTAATCTTTATACAAAAAAAATATTAAGTTATTTTCTTAGTTAACTCAGGTTAACTTTCTTGACCCATTCTCAAATCCTTGTTGTATGTGATTTCAATAACTATGAATAACACACTTAACAATAAAAAAAAAAGGCTTGGAACGCAAGTCATCCCATGCCCCTACCCTGTACAAATGACCTGCCCCATGGGCCATGCCCATGTAAAGAGGCTTGGCTCGTGCATCGAGTCTTATTTTTCTAAATATTAGAGAATGAATTATATGTTATTCGTTTTTTTTTAAAAAAAAAATAAAATGAAATAATGTAAACAACTCATTTTCTAAATAAGTGGACTATGTGTTTATTAAATATGCATATGATGCGTTATCGACAAGCTCAAAATTCTTTAATCAGAGTGTCACTGAAAAATCAGGGCGATAGGTTTTTAATCAAAAAAAATCATTTTAATTTTTTTTTTACCCAATAACATTTAGAAAAGAAAACAATTTATGGACATAAATAAACTTGTTTATGCCTTCAAACAACCCAAAATCTTGTCAATGTTAAAGTTCAAACTTTCACATCGAATGGAAACTTATTAACACCCGAAATGGCTTTTTTATATTTGAAATTAGTGTCAATGATGATATTCTTTCTCTACCATCAAAATCTGATGACTCCCACCCCCTCTGATCCTTTCTCTAACTAGGAATTAAAAAATAAAATTTTAGATTAAAATTGAATTTTTAAATAATACATGGCCCATTAAAGTTGAAAAACAGAAGTAAAATGAAGAAAATGAATATTTTACCTAAATACTATATTGGCTACAGATTTTCTATGTGTTTTACTTTTTAGTCCCCTATCATTGGATCTTTATTTTTCTTAGTAAAAAAATGCAAAGCATGTAGAATATAGTATGGTATTTTCTATAAATTATTGTTTTATCTTGTTATATTTTGTTATACATATTTTATCAAATTTATAGCACGTAGAACATAATATGGTATTTTTCTATAAATGGATAAACAGAAATTTGAGTTAAACAAAAATATATGTGGGTTATAGATATATATTAAGTGAATAAATAAATAAAGCATTAAGATGAACAAATAGCCTGTGGTCTTGTGAAGGAGTACATGAAGATCTTGTAAATTTCGAGATATTGAATATTACCATCTCTAGTTCATTAAAGTAAAAAAATAAAATCCCCGTTGAAGAACCAAGCAATTGTCCTAATTTTTTTAATTATTTTTTTCCTATTTAGTTTGAATTTGGAGCAACCAACCTCACAAGCAAGTGTGTGAGCGCCCATGTGTGTGATGTATATAATGTAAGCCAGAATCTAGAAGATCACGAGAAATCTTTATTAAAGCAACATTATATACATGGAAAAAAGGAATTAATATAGTATTTTTTGTGAGAGTTTTCTCTGGTGTAATCGGGTTTCTGGGTAGTGAGGTATTCCTATTTACATTAATTAATTACTGGAGTCTTCGATTTCTACAGTGAAGTTTTCATGACTGTGCTGAACCATGACAAATCTTGTGTCTTTTCGTTTTGTGTTATTACCTGGCCGGTGTAAGTTCTGCACAGAAATCTAGTAGTGGAGTTATGTTCAAGATAGATTGTGGGTTTGTGTGAAAAAACTGAATATGTATACGAAACACGAGATTGATAAATTCGAACATAATTGTATCGTTGGATTACGCCAAGAGAAAATGAACGTTATTCGGACAGAACAAAGATTGCATATAGCATCGATGGCATGGAGAAGATTCATGTAGAGATGATGGAGGGCCCATACCTTCATGTTTATTCGACGGAGAAGGTGTTTTAGTCGAGGGAGATAAAGTAACTTTGTTGCTTAGATAAAAAAAAAAAAAATTGCTAAGCACGCTAATGATGATAGCAAAAATTGATTTTGTTTCTTGTTTTAAATTATTTTTTTTAATTTTTTCAAATCGCTGATATTAAAAATAAACTTTTAAAAATAAAATAAAATAATATTTTAATATATTCTATAATAAAAAATATTTTAAAAAACAACTTTAACAACAACAACAAATACATCCTTACTTAAAATAATTGAAGCAAAGGCAGGAGATGTTGCGATTACCAAGAAAAATAAGCAACAATGATCGCAATGTTCTTATGGTTGATTAAGGTAAGGAAGTTTTGAAAATATTATGGATTTTAGATTATGTTTTTCTACCACAATAATGGAATCCTTGTTGAAAATGGAAAGAAATGAAGGTAACATTCTTCTTTTTATATATATATATATATATATATATATATATATACATGCTAGAATTAGGTCTCGTCCATTTTTTTAATTGATCGGGCAGCATTTGCGTAATATCTGTATTGCTGGTTAAGAAATATATAACAAGAAAATTTTTTTTTTTTGTGAAGCTTTTTTTAATATAGCCGAGTTTCAGATATCGAGACACTTGTACACATAAGATTTTTTATAGAATAGATTTTTCCAAATTACATTATTTTTTTATATTTTTGTTTATTTAATTGCTTGATTAGTGTTCTCATAGTTTTTTTTATTAATATGAATGTTTGTTGCATGTATATTAATTAATTTTATAATTTTTAAAGTTAATAATTATATAAGATTTCAGTGGTTATTATATTAATAATTTTGAGGATAAACTTAAATTTTAAAAAAATAATTATTTAATTTTAAATTTTTGTCATCGTATAGTAGATGATTTTCCATGCGCGGGTTTTCAACTGCGCAGGAGCTAGCAGAATAAAATACTAGAATTTAAAGCAAAATGCTAACATGTCACCTGGTAAGCACAGTCGGAAACAATAATTTCCACCGTGGTGGGGTTTTTTTAATATTTTATTTGGATCGAAGGCTCCACGCCACATGAACGCTGACACTGACCTCTTAATTTTTTTTATCGCGAAAGGTTACTTGCCAGTACACACGTAGGACAAGATAAAACCTAATTAAGAGAATAATTACTCGTAATCACTGTACAGTTTTAATTCTAATTACACAAGAAGTCCATCTTCGGTGCATAGATGATCATCAAGCGCCGATTGTGGGGGAAAAATATATATCTTTTTAACTTTAATTGTACCTTTTTTTTCTCTCTCTGAAGCCTGGATTTCGTTTTCATAATTTGTTAAATAAAAAAAGAATAATTTCATTTTCACGTTACCTAGTGATAAACCTAGAAAAAATATCTTATAGTGTTCGGCAGTGTTGTATAAATTGCTCTTTAAATATCTCATTTTCATAATTTGTTTGGGAGACCCTTCCATCATCCGACTTGACTCTTGGAGTATGTGCTGTGGTTTTAATCGGAGAGCCTTCCGATTTACTTTAATATTCAATTATTTGTCAAGTCTTCGTATTTCAAGATCAAATTATTTTTACTTCGATCTTAACTAAACAAATTAATACATTCAAATTAGTATGCGGACAGAAAATATATTTCTTACTGCTCCCCTTGGATTCAAATGTGCTATCCGAAAATAATACCATTGGTTTTTATCGATCTTAAATCGTTAATTCGGAAGTCAAAGCAACTTGAAGCGGGTAAATCTGTTTAGGCTCGTGATTTTAGAGGTGGTTTATTTTTATGTTTTAAAAATATTTAAAAAAATTGAGATTTATTTTATTTTAAATTAATATTTTTGTATTTTCATCTCATTTTAATGTATTGATGTTAAAAATAAATTTTAAAATAAAAAAATAATTTAATATATTTCCAAACAAAAAATATTTTAAAAAACAACTGCTACCACAACACAAAATAAACTCTTAGATGATGTTTGGCATTACAATCCAACTATGCTTAAAAATAAAAAAATTAACTTTAATTTTTTTTATTTGTTTCTGGATTATTTTGATATGTTAATATTAAAAATAAATTTTTAAAAATAAAAAAAATATTTTTTTGATGGATTTTCAAGCAAAAAGTATTTTAAAAAATAACATTTTTCACTCTCAAACAGGTAAATTACACTCCCAAACAGTTACACTCTCAAACAGGTATACATCTAGCGTGTGTTCAATGGTTTAAAATACTATTTCAAAATACTTCTTTTTTTTTTTAAGAAACCTCGTGATGGTGTTTTTTTTTTAATGTTCTTGTAATTTTGACATTTTCATAATAAAATCACTTAAAAAAAATATTAATTTAACGATTTCCATTCAATTTTTTTTTTTTAAGACCTATGTAACGAACACCTGAAATGTAAAGCCAAACATTGCTTAAAGTCACCCATGATTTGATCAAAGAAGCTATACATCCATGTTCTCCACAAACAACGGAGCAAAATTTAATTCACCGTACTAGCTCGTGCCT
>Ga0325403_1006918_pt1 | contig 10826 bp, 4 predicted proteins | sample PopdelMetagenome_19_FD_205665 | JGI IMG/M metagenome (GOLD analysis project Ga0325403, IMG submission 205665) | Populus deltoides microbial communities from Bellville, Georgia, United States - Xylem-PdKOR-R4 | ecosystem: Host-associated > Plants > Phyllosphere > Stem > Wood/Secondary xylem...
TCCTTTTTTTTTCACTTTATTTCTCTATCTTCTAATTCAACCCTCCCTCATTAAAAAATATGCAATTGAGGCTAATTTGAGCTCAAAAAGGCTAAATCATGCAAAATAAAAGTTTGGGGATCAAATTTTTTTTTTTAAAAAAAAGAATACTTCTCTAATCCATAGCATTTTGTGAAAGAGTGAACAATAAACAAAAAGGCTGATATCTTGAATTATATTGTATAATTACTCTTCTGTTGATCTAAGGAAAATATCAGAATCTGCACAGGATTCTACTGAATATATAGACTAATTAAATGCATTGTGGTTCAAGAAAATGAGATTATATCTTTGCCTTAACTGTTCAATTCTCCCAAGAAATATCTTCATCAGCAGCTAACAAAATAAATAATGTTAAAAGAGAAGGGCAAAATTCTCTACCAAGGCTCTACTGAGCTATGTAGCTCTTAATTGAGATGTTGCATGGATTCCATATGTGGACATTTCTCGGATTCCTTTACACAAAGTATAATAATGCATTGTAATTCAAGCAAGTGAGGTTTTTTTCCCTTAAACTTTCAGTTTTCCATTGACATATTCAATATACAGTTGCAATAAGAGATGAACGATGTGAAATAAAGATGAAAGAAATGGCGAAACAAACAATTGACCTTTTTTCTGACTTTTTCCATACAAAACAAAATCACTTTGCTTCTGTTTTATTGCCAACCAAACATAAAGAAGCACATCTGTTTTATCTAAGAATTTAAGAATAGCAGACTTGACATTTAAACCTATGATGAGAATGCAGAGCTATGTTAATATTGACGGCAGCCGGCAGCAAATGGGGTAGGTTTTTCTCTAATTACGTTCTGGAGTTGGAAAATCATCTTCTAGAAGGCGAGGAAGTGATACATGCTTGAATTATTTCTCTTCTACCAAACATACCCCATAGCCCCGAATTGATATTATTGAAGAATGCAGCTGTATTCCTATCGATTACTGCATGCAAATCATTTCTCTTATGCCAAACAAATACCTGTGGTGGTTCAAGTTATAATGGGAAAAGTCCGACGCCTTTCGACGCTGGAGTGGCAAGATACAAATGCCAGATCATACTTGTTATGCATAAATGGTGGACACCGCATGAGATGATTGTCCAAACTCAGACATGTTTACACCAAATCTCTCTAACCAACAAATTGAATACGTACATGTAGACCCCTATAGGCTCAAAACGAGTAAGGATATTTTGGAGTAGAGAAACATGAATAATGTGATGACAGGTGCCATACATACATGATCCAGTACTTTGTCCATGCTAAATTCTGTGCATGATTGTTCTTTTTCATTGTTTCACCACTTCCTTTCCAGATTCCAAAAGGTTAAAGGAAGGTCATAAAGTTTTTCAAGTAAGTACTGAAAAGCTAAAAACAATTGTCTGTTTATGGATCACATAAGTGTATTTTTTAAAATTTAAAATTTTAGCCTTATACCATATCTAAAAGGATAAAAGACAGGGTGATAATCCAATATATCTAGATTTGGTAGAATGTCAGGTTCAGATGACATGAGTCTGGCGTGCTTCCAAACCTAATTTTCTTGAGTTTAGCTGAGCACTAAGCTACAATACATATGAATCTGGCGAGTTACCAAAATCAATATCTTTGGGTTTAGCTATATGCTGAGACTAAACAGATATGAATCTGATGAGCAGTTAGACCCAACATCCTTGAGTCCAGCTATGAGCTGAGTCCAAACAGACGTGGGTCTGGTGAGCAACAAACCCAAACATCCTTAGGTTTATTTACGTGCCGAGCTCAAGTTGATGAAAGTATGGAAAGCTTCCAGACCCTACATCCTTGGATTCAGTTACGCGTTAAGCTCAAGTACATATAGATCTGGTGATTTGCCAAACCAACACCTTTGGGTTCAACTACGCGTTGAGCTCAAGTGGACATGGGTCTGGCAAGCTGCCAGGCTCAACACCCTTGGGTTCAACTACATACTAAGCCCAAGTGGATATAGATCAGACAAGCTGTTAGACCCATCGTCCATGAGCTTGGCATCGTGCTAGGTCCAAATAGGTATAGGCCTAACAATCATTATAAACCCCATGTTGGGCCATAAGGCTTCATTTGCTTATTCTTATGACTTTTAACATAAAATGTTAATGCCAAGAAAACTCATATCTCTATATCCGTAGGTGTATAAAAGTCTTTTAAGGGCTTACCATATTTCCATCAACATTAATATTATATAAGAGTTATTTGTCCTTTATTATTGTTGTGTAAGGGATATTTATCCCTCATTAATACTACCAGGAGGAAATGACATTCCAAACCCCTCCATTTAAACAACATGATAAGGTTTATGAGTTATAAATACCCCTTGAACCAACCAAGTAAAGGGTTTATAATTTCTATTCTCTAAGCATTCATAATTTAATTCTTAGAGCATTTCTCATGTAAAAAAAAAAAAGAACTCTTGTTCTTAGAACTTAAAGTTTATTCTCTCATTTGTTGTAATCTTTTACTAAATTAAAGTCACCAAATTTATCATGTGAGGGTCCCTAAACCCCATTAAAAAGGATTGTTTTGCAGGTGTTAGGCATTCTACCACTAACCATCAACTTCATGAACTCTAGAGAAGGAAATATTAACGTGAACGTGTGATTACTCATTGTCCATACACTCAAAAACCTCATTCCTTAGACTACAAGCAACAAAGAAAGTAGGGGTAAGGTAGCCCTAAAATGGGATGGTCTCTTGAAAGTTATAAGGGTGGTAAAGACAAATACTTACCATTTACAAGATATAAAAGTGAAGAATCTCCCTCACGCTTGATAGTCAATAATAGAATGTAAGTTTTTTATATATGAATGATTTATTTAAAATGACTATGTTTTTATTTTCTTCAGGTGATTCCTAAGGGCCTCTTAACAACTAACCTTGAAAGGAATTGATAAAAATTATTCCTAGTGCGATTGTATATTTTTCCAAGGAAGGGACTAACTCAGTCTCCTTAGTGCAACTACACAATTCTTCAAGGGATTGGTATGGTCTCCCTAGTGTGATAGCATAACTCATCTTATAAGGGACCGATCAAGTATCTTTCTAATGCGATTGTACATATCCCCAAGGAAAGGGTTGATTCAATCTTCCTAGTGTGATAACATAATTCTCTAGGGGATTGACATGGTCGTTTGAGTATGATATCACTAACCTGGAAGGGATTGATCAAGAATCTCCCACGTACGATTGCATATTTCTTAAAGGAATAGATTGACTTGATCTCCCTAGTGCTATGGCACAACTCTTCAAATGATGGGTTTTAGGCCTTCCTAATACAATAACACTAACCTTCAGGTGATACCTAGGGGGCTCTCACCAATTCACTAAGGATATGTTCACAAACAGTTAGATTAATGAAGCAAGAACTCCTAAAAAAAGGTATACCTGCAATCTAGATTTCCTCTAGGTTCCAGGTAGGGGGCGAGTTCTAAATAAGGTTAGGCAAAGTTCAAATCTTTCCAAAATTTGAAGGTAATATTTTGAAATTTTTCTAAGTATAGGCATTGGACCTATACAAACTGCTTAAAGGATTTTCTTCTAAATATTTTTTTTCTAAGTATGGGAGTTGAGCCTATACAAATTGTTTAAAGGATTTCCTCCTAGATATTTTACTATGGGCATTATGCCCATCCAAATTAAACAAGTTTACCAAATGTTTCTCAATGAAAACATGGAAATGAAAAGGCTTTTTTCATAAAATTCTAGTATATTATAAAAGGGCAAACCCCACATGATTGTGGTTATTTACAAGGCTAAAGGGAGTTAGGGGCTAAGGCTTAAATATTTAGGTCATGCTTCTCAATAAGGTATTAGTCACATTAGGCAGTTACAACCATAGCAAGGAAGACACCTGTAAAGTCAGGCACAATGACTAAATGAAATGTAGCACTGAAGTCTACTTGTATTCCTTTTGACTAATTGAAGAAATACAAGTTGAATATGATAAGAAATATCTTGTCTCCAGCTTTCTCATTCAGTGTTGTAGACCTTTCAAAAAAATTTCTGGAACTTATCAATAAAGTTCCTCAAAGCTTCCAACCATATATAATAGCTCTGGGTTTCTTCCTTAACAGTAATGATCCCAACTCTTAGAGCATATTGGAAAGCCTTCATTCAAGTATCCCTTGCTTCAAGGTGTCCATTTCATTACAGGCTAAACAAAGCTCATTTTCAATGGAGCTCGACTGAAGGACATCACCTTTCATATTGTCCTTTAGTGCTGCGTAGGCTGCCTTAAGGTTCCTTAGTTCATCCTTCACTACAACCTTTTAATCCCTTAGCCTTTAAAGGATAGTTTGGTTTTTGCCTTGTTCTGAGCAATGACCTCTTTCACCTGGCTCCTCTTAGTCGTTCAATGCCTTTTAGAAACATCACGTATCATAAAAGTCCACTAAAAATAATTTTTTTCGAAACAATAGTCATAAAACTAAAATAATGAGATTAGATAAAATAGTTCTTACATTGAAGGTCGTTTGCCCAGGAAGGGCTAGTTAACAGTTGTAGCTCTCATCAAACATCATAAGAATGTCTCAAGGAATTGTTAGAACCCTCTTCAGGTGCTTCACCATCTTTAAGCCATTCTTCCTGATGCCATACCTCCTACCAATAACAATTTTTATGACTTGCCTTTCCTTCTCAATCAATATGGGAAAAGCGTAAGGGGCTTGACTAAATACAAGGTTGGCAAAGTCATCCTCACACCAAGGCTACCAATTTCCTTAAAAAAACCTTGGACAAAGGTCCCAACAACTGAGTCTACAATGCTAGAATCCATAGAGGTAGATACCTTTTTTCTTTTAAAATAGGTAGCAACACATGCAAGCACTTCAGGAGGGGTCAACTGCAATTGACCCTCAACCAAAGGTGGTTCCCTTTATTTTTACGAGAGTAATGGCTCCCGCCATTATTTCCTCAGGAATAAAAAAAAAACCCATCTATGTTAATGGGGTCGTGTTCCATCTTTACTTTAGTCCTAACTCCAATTAAGTCAAAAGATGAAGACCCAATCCTCGATGCAGACAAGCTCTCCTCTGCAGACCTTGTTGAAGTTTCCTTTTCTATTTCATGTGTTAACCCTGCACAAAAACAAAGTTAGGAATAAATACTTAGATGCATAAAAACAAGGGATAAAAAGACTATATATTTTGCAACAAGGTCTAGTAATGATCTTTAGCCATCTTATTGATCTTGTGCTCGATTGAGGTTCAGGTCAATGCAACACATGTTTTTTTTCTCATTCAAGCTTAAACAAGGCCTATTATTCACCTCAAAGGTAGATACTCTCTAATAGTGGGTATAACCCCATATTTGTTGTTAGTTATCTCTAGTGTTGATTGTCTTATTATATCTCACTATCACCTACCCACCTCTCTTTCCACTTCTTGACACGTGCAGACTTGCCATGCAAGTTTCTTTTTATGGATTTAGTGGGTTTATTGGTAAAGGTAAAAAAAAAAAACAGCGCACATCATTTCTGCCATTCGTACAAACAACCAAATGGTAACAAGTCATAAAATGTTTTATAATAGGCTTAATTTTAATAAACCTAATGAACTTGTCAAAAACAGATAAGATTATTCATTCATTAGAATGCAGCTGGTCTAGACCTAATCTATAATACTGAAAAATTTCCCTTGCAAACCTTTAAAAAGGGAAGATATACCTTTAATTCGTGTATGTGTGTGTGTGTGTGTGTGTGTGTGTGTGTGTGTGTGTATATATATATTACAGCAGTAATTTCACAGTGCCCTTAGTAAAAGGCCAATGTTACTTGGCTAATCCTTTCATCCCTGAAAAGTAATTGAGCTATATAATCTCTTGGCTACCGATCATTTACAAAGTCCACCTCATTTATGCTCAAAGTGCTAGAAGCATCGTCCTTAGAGATTTAAAGCAACATTTTTCTCCTTCGGGCTTCCTTAGAGGCAATAAGGGAAGAACTTCTCCGATGTTAGGAACTACCTTACTCCCTACCAGAGTTGGATGCTGGAGTTCCACTCTTTCTAGTTTTAGGGCCTAGTATAATAAACCCTTGTCTCTTACTACTTCCTCTAGTTTCTAGTTGGAACCTAAACTTACTATCGGAGGAAGTAACATCCCTACTCTTAGGGTCAGATTTAACTATTTTAGAGTCAATTTTTTTATATATAAGAAAGAAGATGAAAGAAATGTTTTAGGGTAAGGAATACCTAAAATGGCAATATTTTCTTAAACAAATAGAGCAAATCTTGCTCAAAAGCTTCTTCAATTATTTTTATAGAGAAGTTACTAAGAGTGAAAGTAAAAGAAAAATGAAAGCAATAGCGGTTAGTGTTATAATGAAAATAAATTTTCATCCTCATCATTGGATGAATAACCTTTCATGTCACCATAGATCTCTAAAAATCCACCTGATTATTGCATTAAATACACGCCGCCATTTTGTTTCTAAATAGACATTTCTTTTAATGAGGATAAGTCATTTAGCCTTCTCTTTCAAATAAGGACAAGACACTTAGCTATAAGAATCCCAACAATTCTGCTTAGGATAGTCTATCTCATGAAAAAGGTAAAAAGTCTCATGTGAAAGTTGTCAACCTTTTAAACCTTTGCGCATTCAATATACAAAAATTTGGGGGTTGCTAATGGATCAACTTATTTTTTAAAAAATCAACTTTTAACCTAGACTAAATCTAAAAGAGTAAAAGGCAAGGTGATAACCCAACATACATAGGCTTGGAAAACTGCAAGGCCTAAGTGACATGGTTTTGGCTTGCTTCCGGGTCCAACATCCTTGGGATCAACTAAGCATTACGCCCAAGCAGACATTAATCTAACAAGTTGCCAGACCTAACATCATTGGGTTTAGCTACGCGTTAAGCTTAAATACATATGTGTATGGCGAGCTATTAGAACTAATATCCTTGGGTTCAACTATGCACTAAGTCCAAACAAACATGGGTATGTCAAGCTGTCAGACCCAATATCCTTGGATTCAGCTACGCGCTAAGACTAAGTATTTATAGGTCTAGCGAGCTGTCAGACTCAATCTTCTTGGGTTTAACTTCACATCAAGCCCAAGTGAGCGTAGGTATGACAAGCTGTCAGACTCAACCTTCTTAGGTTCAGCCACGTATTAAACCTAAATAGACATAGGTGTGATAAGTTGCCAGACCCAACCTTCTTGGGTTCAGCTACACGCTGAGCCCAAATGGATATGAGTGTGGCAAACTGTCAATCCCAATATCCTTGTGTTCACCCACGTGCACTGTGACACCCAATAATTTTGGGTTCAGCTACATACATCACCTGTGGACTTGACATCATGCTATGTCTAAGTAGGTATGAGTCTAACAATCATTATAAGCCCCATGTTAGGTCATGAGGCTTTATTTGTTTATTCTTATAACTTGTAATGTAAAATGTTAATGTTAAGAATACTCATATCTCTATACCCTTGGGGGTATAAAAGTCTTTTAAGGGCCTACCATATTTCCATCAACATCAATATTATGCATGGGATATATGTCCCTCATTAATTCTGTGTAAGATATATTTATCCGTTATTGATATTGTATAAGAGATACTTATCCCTCATTAATGCTATAAGAAGAAAATGACATTTCAAACCCCTCCATTCAAGCAACATGACAAGGTTCAATGACTATAAATATCACTTGAACTAACTAGTTAAAGGGTTCACAATTTCTATTACCTAAGTATTCATATTTTAATTCTCAGAGCATTTATTATACAAAAACAAACAAACACTCTTGTTCTTAGAATTTAAAGCTCATTCTCTTATTATTGCAATCTTTTACTAAAAGTCACTGAATTTATCATCTGAGGGTCCCTAAACCCACTAAGAGGAATTGTTTTGCAGATGTTAGGTCTTCTTCCATCAACTTCATGAACTCTAGAGAATGGGATATTGATGTGAATATGTGATTATCTATTGTCTAAACACTGAAAAGCTTTATTTTTGAGTATATTGAATTTTAAAACATATGAGAGGGCAAAAAATCAATTAAGAGGAGAAGATGGTAGGGATTCTACGATCACATTAAGTGCTTATTGAACTAACATGTATGGAAATTTATAATTTGTGGGGTTTAGCGTTGAAGAATCATAATATGTAGCCAGCTCACCATTTGATCCATGAAGTCATATGACACATCATATTGCTTTGACTTAAATAATTTCATGATTACAGTATTTCTGATGAGAGATTAATTAAGCCTTATACTGAGCGAACGGTATCCAAATTGAAGAAAAAAAAGTAGTGGAAAAAAAATCAACCATTAGAAATATTATTTTTTTAACGTTTATTTTTGCAGCAGTATCCCTGTGCTATCTAGAGTAAAAGACACGTACATTAATGATGAAAGGAGAAAAGGTCTAGGGAAATATTGGACGGTACTCATAGTATTCCAACTTTTTCCATGCTTTCTCTTCACTGTTCTCGAAAGCTTTGTCTCTACCCTGTTATGGTTACTAGTAAAGAGATTCGCCTTTAAGGTGATGAGACTGGGCCAGTGAGGAAGGCCTTCTAAGTCACAAAAGCAAATTAAGATGGAGGATCAAACGAGAAAGATTCTCAGCAGGACAAGGATACTTGATCATTTGAGCTAAAACAACTAAAACAAAACCCATGGAAAGGCAAAGATATTGGTAGGGTATGCCAAATGAATGGAGAGTATGCATTTTTTCCAATAGCCCACTTTCGTTTTGAATAACAAGGACAGGATATGACCACAATAATGATGTTTCACAGCATAAAAGAATAGTTGGTAGAGAGAATTTTCAAAGGAAATAGGCTCTGCAACTTCTTCATAGCTTACAGATAGCAGTTTCAGCTCATTGCCAATTTGCCACCAGCTTAACAAGAATGGGAGCAACCTGAACTAATTTAAAAAATAGAAAAAAAACTACAATCAGTGTATATATATATATATATATAGCAAAACTTAGGCAAATGTTAATCATGAAAGATAACTCTAGAAAGGCTCACATGAAATCACCTCCAACAAATAAGTGCCTTCTGTAATTTTTCCATCAAGTAGTAATTGGAAGTGCTCAATTTTTTAATACAGAATATTAGGTCATTGTCAAATATTAATCACAGTGTTGGTAGAAAACACTTTATTTTTGCATTAAAAAGAAGAGTTGATGACTTCGCAATTTAGAAAGGTATACCAACCAATTACTGTAACTACTAAATTACAAACAAACAAAAAAAATCTCATGTTTTAGTTGCTCTGAGCTAAATCTCAATATTGTGCTACCCTTTCTTTCCATCCTGAGAGGCACCAGAATAAAATAGAGGTCTGCCTCAAATTTTGTTTTTAGAAGGAAAAGCTAGAGGTGGTTTTGGCATTAGTTGAAGTTCCTGGTGGAAATCAAGCTGAAAAATGAAAAACTTGCAAGGGTTTAAAAGCATATAACAAGGTTGCGTCGACAGGAAAGCCAAGCAAGCAGGAGCATTTTTCTGCACCTGAAAGCTAGCTCAATAAATCATTTGGGGCCTGGTGGTGCCCTTATCTTATGAATCTGGGACAATAGTTTGAGCAAACAGTGAGAGTATGATTATATACATACAAGTGCTATGATTGGTTAAGGCTGCTGGCCGATTTGAATCTTTGATTCTGATTCAAAAGGAACATCCTAAATTACTGATGCTGCCTTCTATGTATCTTGTCTAAACTCCATGGATGTAATATAATTTGGGGCAATATCCAACATGAATCCACAAGGATTGACATAATCGGGCAAATGACCTTTCTTGTATGTTTGATTGGCAAGAAATCTTGACACGTGTTTTGGAGGAACTCACTCAAGTTAATCGCGCAAGGACGTTGCACCATGAAATTTCTTGCAAACCTATAGTCATCACCTAATTCTTGACTTCCATTGCTCTCAGCGTCAGTCAACAGACAGCAACATTTCCTGCAAATTAACTGGGGAAAAAAAAACGTTAGACCATGCATGAACTGAAGGTTGACTTACAGGGCTGACCCAATGTATAAGCCTAACTTAAGGGCAACTTGAAGATTGCACAATGGACACCAAAAGTGGGCATTCCACAAGCTTCCTCTCACAGATAGATAATGCGTCATAATCTCACCATATACAAAGGGAAAAGGATAATATAGCAAGCTAAAAAGGTCAGAATACTCTTTTAAAAGAAAAGAAGAAAGGAAAAAAGATTTAATGCGTCTTCTTTCACCTCAGAAGTATGACGAGACGCCAAAATATTCAAAAACTTATGAGTCACTTTCTTTGCAGCATTTTCTAAAGTAACCTTCTCCAATCCACTACATGAAGGGTGCCTTATAGCCTACGCATCACGAAGCATTTGACACAAATTATACTCAGTGGCAGAAGCTGTAGTGATGCACAATTTTATGGATTTCCTTCTTTTGATGTGAGCGTTTGTGTTAAAATCAAAGCAATCCTTTTATATCAATCATGGATTGACAAAGACTAGACAGCCCTTGCTTTTACAAGAGTACGTAACATGATGAGAAGGCAGCAAAAGGTGAAAATAATGCACTGAGATCAGATTACTGCAAAAGCAAGGACCGAATTCTAGTTCGTTAACATTTGCTGGCTTATGATCCACATGTAGCCATGCAGGGATAGTGGATCAAAGCTCACGATCAAATTGATCAGATCAACATGCTTAGAGTTAGAGATATGATTGTGGGCTCTAGAGGAAGCAGTGGCTTTTATCAAACATGTTGGGGTCAATGGGGTGCTCTGCTTAATGCTCGTAAGACCCATGGTAGAGAGAGA
>Ga0325403_1006921_pt1 | contig 10825 bp, 11 predicted proteins | sample PopdelMetagenome_19_FD_205665 | JGI IMG/M metagenome (GOLD analysis project Ga0325403, IMG submission 205665) | Populus deltoides microbial communities from Bellville, Georgia, United States - Xylem-PdKOR-R4 | ecosystem: Host-associated > Plants > Phyllosphere > Stem > Wood/Secondary xylem...
TTCAAGGATTAACAAACCACATGACTTCAAATAAATTCACTAACCATATTCTTAAACTAATTTTTCAAAACTTTTACGTGTAAATTATCTTCTTACAGTGACTGCAACTGATCACTCCACTTCTCCACTCGAGTTAGAGAGTTCTGGATTGTGTTGTAGTAACGTCATGTCTAAAAGCGTTGTCTGGAAGATCGTATAATTACATGGAAGGGATAGCGAATCCAAAGTGATAAGAAGGGAAGGAATTTTTCAAGATAAAAAGTGGAGCGGATTGTTGTCTATTGGGAGACGTCGGTAAAAAAAAAAAGTGAGATTAACTGCAAAATCTTATTATAAATTATATTTTAAAATTTTATTTAATAATTTAAATTATTAAATTGGGATAGTTTTTTTATATGATATTTTAATTTTATTAATTAAACGATTATAAATTTGAATACCATCATTTTTATATTATTTAATAGAAATTAAAAACAGAGTAGTATAAGTTTATATAAGTTTTAAATTCAAAGTATATTTTCACTTCAAAGAGTGTATTAGAGAATTATATAATTATATCTCAAGACCTTACTTAACAGATTAAATTTTTAAGTTGAATTGATTTTTTTATATTTGATCTTGAGATAATATATTAGAGTTAATATAAATTATATCCCGAGATATTATGTAATAATTTAAATTATTTCACTGAGATGATTTTTCATCTAACAATTAATTACTCGGATAGTTATCATTGTGAGCACTCTCACTTTGATGCAGGAAAAGAAAGGTTCCAAATTTGAAAAAAACTAGTAATCTGACCTCATTAGCGAAAAGGATGTTTTGTTAGGCCTAATTTGGCCACGGCATGCAATCATATATACACTAAATCATTGAAATATGTCTAAAAGTCTTCAATTGAGAAATATATAGATCATGATGAACGTTTTCATTCTAAATGCCTGATTGTCTTAATTAATATTTTTAATTATTTGAACTTTCAAAGGGTTGGAAATGTTAGGAAATTAAATGGAAAGAATTAGGCAAACAAAACAAATGCAACCAAGATTTAAAAAAAACTATATTTGATAAATTTAATCATTGAAGCTAGCCTATTAATTAAAATGATTAAATATTAATCATGTTAATGCTAATCATTTAAATTTTATACAACGCCGATCAAAATTCTAAACTATTAAGTCAATAAAATTTATTAACTATTAAAAATCACCATCATTAATTATAATTTTAAATCACAATTCTAGCAAGAAATCCTCTTCCTTTCTATTAGAAATTTAAACAACAAATACATTCACAAAGGTAAGGGGGAAAAGGGCCACATGGGGTTTAGAAGGTTACCTTTTCCCTTCATTTCTACAAAACTCTCAAGCCAAATTATATAATATATACAGCTTAAGTTTAGGAACTTGATCTTAACAAGATTGAAACCACTCGCGGTAAATGATTGCTTGGGCACAAAATTAAATATTCATAGTACTGTGCTCTGTGCATATATATGAGTGTATATTGATGAGAAATGATATCTAGATATAGTGGATAGCCCTCGGCAGAATTAGGTTGAGATCTTGGATATTTTTTTATATGCAACAGCCATTTAGAGATATGATTCATGTCCCCTGCACTAGCAAGATTTCGGAGTAGAAAATTCGATAGCAAGCAGCTAGCTTGACAGGAAGCTATGAGACCTAAATTTTTGATCTCCCACTTCATATATTATCAGTTTGGTTAAAGTCATTATCAATATTTCTATACACAGGAAATGACCTTTCCAGAAGTCCAGAAAAAATTCTGAAATGAACAAACTAGTATAGTAAATGTAATCTCGCATTCTTGTTCTCTTTTTCAATATGTTCTTCAGGCAGAACTACATACACTTGTTAATGAAGTTCTATAATCATCAATAAAATTCGACTATTATAAAACAAAAACAAACCAGCTTGACAGGAATTCTCATGTTTAATGAGCTCGAACTTGTCTACTATTCAAACAATAGAAAAGAAGAGACCGATGAGTTCGTCGAGACTCGATTGTTGTCGTTAAAGAGAAAATAGCCAACAGAAGGAAAACGTCGAGAGTGGCCTGTGTGTTTCACATGGGGCACGAAGATTGGACAGGGACATGCAGACACCGATATCACGCCAATCTCCTTATTTCCTCATCTACTCTTCTCTCTTCCTCTCCCGCCCAATAAAAAGCCTTTGATAGTTCCATCGTTCTCTCTCAGCAATTCTTGGTTCCGTTTCCACTCCAAATGACAAAAACACCTTCCCTTTCATCGACGACATGCATGGTTTTTTTTTTTTTCAAGCTTGTGCTTATCAAGAAGTGTAAGAATCATTAGGTACTTTGAGATTTACAAATTCATTGCCGAGCTGGTAGCCTGGATTCATGCATGGTACATGTATTTGATAAATCAATATTGTTAATCTAACAATTTTCTTATAACAAATTCCATTTAATCGCTGATAAAATGTGGATTTTATAAATTCTAAACAGTTGATTTCTTATATATATATATATATATATATATATAAACAACTATCAGGATTTTGTTTGTAAATTAAGCATCATTACATATATGTCTTTCGAGTTTCTGCTCTCTTGAAAAAATGGCGAGGCTGTTATATAGTGATGTAGCAATTAATAAAAATATCTTAGCGAGGTGGAATTTTCAACACGCCAGTGATCGTTGTCACCGACGGTGTCGTTGTAAGGGGGGCCACGGTTGATTCTTCGTTGGCCATGGTTTGATATTCCACATACACCACTAGCGCTGTTCAACAGCCATGCCCATTCAAGTCCATACAAAATATAAATTACAAATTCTCTCTTGCGAGGGCCAACGAGCTGTTTCTGTGCCAAGGTTTTCCTGTCTATTGATATTCTTGACATTGATTGATACCCACTCCCTTAGTTGCTCTGTATATATACATGATACTACTATTATATATATGAACAAAAAAGATAAAGTTTTTGTCGTTTGAATTCATCCATTTTTGTTTTACCCAGGGAACTTTGTTTTTTGTTTCTTTCACTCCAAGTCATTGCCTGTATCTTAACGTTAATTATATATATAATGAACGGCTGCTATATTTTTAGAGACTAAATTAAATAGTTAATTATCCTGCTAAAGCTACGTGACATCAAATATTGTAAAATATAAAATATTATCTACAAACATGCATAATTAACGGGGCAATCGAGAAAATAAACTTCAACTTTTCAATAAAAGATCTATGAATGAAAATCTTTTTTTTTTGTTCAATAAAGGATCGTATTATGCTTCATTCATACCCTTATTATTTTTCAAATTGAATTCTTTCTAAATGACTTTATTAAATCATGTGTAATATAATTTTAAATAGGCGATATATAAAATAACGTGTATGCATAATTTTATTAAAAAAAATCTAATGATTTTTTTTATTTATAGTTAATGATGTTAATTTTTTCATTCAAATTCATTTGATAAAAAAAAATACAAATAGTTAATAATGGATATAAAATAAATTTATTATAGATAAAAATAATTTAAATCATAAACAAGTTTGTAAGAATTCAGAAGCTGAGTAAATTGTTTTTCATTGATATAGATATAATTAAGCCCGCGGATCCATTTACAAAAATCTGTTTTAGTTTATGCTTAACTCCTATTAATTTGAATTGAAACTAAGAATTGACTGATGTGGCCTAATTAGACACCATCTAGGAGGTTAGCTTATTTGCTCTCAAGGACATATCAAAAGGTTAATATTTTTTAGTTTTTTCTTTAGTTATTTTTTCAAAGGCGAAAAAATATTTGTTAAATTATGCATGATTACAAAAAATAAAATTAACTTATTCTATAATAATATATTATTAATTATCTTATATTTTTTAGTGAGCTTTTTTTTAAAAAAAAATACTCACGTATTGTTTTTAATTAGAACCAAATAATTTTTAGGCTATACACCTTACATTTCTTGTTCAAGTCTCTATATGGTCTAGCTAGAAACTAGCTCACAAGAGATCGAAACTTATGTAATTTAAATGTTTTTTTTTAATATTTTATGAGCACAGATATTTCTTAACCATATAGGTAAATAATTAACCGCAGTGGATAATCACGAAATCCCCTTTTAAAAAATATTTTTTTATGTATATAAAAACTCTTCACAATATTCTCAGGGTTTCGATTTTTTTTAGCATGAAAACTTTTATTTTAGGATTTTTAGATTAAAAAAAATATATTAACGGGGTTTTGTGATAAAAAAAATCAAGAATATCCATCATAGGCAAGGATGATAATTATAATGGAGGGACTTTTTCTTTCACGAAAACGGGTAAAAACTCATGATTTTTTCGGTTATGGAAGTGGAGGGGTTTTCCGACCCGATGGAATTCCATATGGTGGGTTCCTTGGCAATGGGGAACCACCATATGGAATTGATCGTTTCCACCGTGCCGTTGTAAGGTGGCCACACGCCACAGATGGTGGTTCCTTGGCCATGGTTTGATATCCCACACACCACTAGTACTGTTCAAGAGCCATGGCCATTCAAGTCCATACAAGATATAACTTACAAATTCTCACTTGCGAGCACAGCCGCTTGATAAGAACGGTGATTTTTTATAAAATTATAAATGAGATTTTTAAAAAATATTTTATTTTTTTTATATGTTTGATAAGGAGGGATGGTCTTAGACAATTTTTATTTTGCACGTGAGAATAATTTTTATTTCATAAAATATAAATGATAATTATTATTCAAGTGGTTGTTAATTTAAGTATGCTCTGCTAGCTTGTGAGAGCCAACGAATTTTTGTGACAAAGGTTTCCTTTCTATTGATATTCTTGACATCGATTGATACCCACAACCTTAGTTGCATGCTCTGTATATATAAAGGATACTGCTATTATATATGAACAAAAAAGATAAAGTTTTGTCGCTTGGGTTTCATGCAATGGAATTCGATCCATTTTGTTTTACCCGGGGAACTTGTTTTTTGTTTCTTTCATTATATATATGTATATATATATATATGAACGGTTGCTTTATTTTTAGAAATTAAATAAAATAATTAATCTTGCTAAAGCTATGTGACAACAAATGTAACATGTAAATTATCTACTAATATGTACATATGTAGAATAGATGTATTGTAAATTATTTTTGTTTCTATCAAATAAAAGATCATAGTATATGTAATAACTCAATTTTGGATTCTCCAAAATTTTCTCACATGTTATTTTATTTCTATTTTTATTTAGAAGAACCCAAAAAATTAAGAAAAAATTTAAAATTTAAAAATATATTTTTCTCGGGTCAACCGCCTTTTATCCATTAAAACCGAGTTCACCGAGTTGTTTAGGGTCAAAATCATTATTTTTGATCAAAATCGGGTCTACTAGGTCAATATAAGTCAAACCATGTTGACCGAGATAAAAAAAAAAAAAAAAAGAGTTTCAGGCTATTTCAGGTCAAAACCATTATTTTCATTCAAAACCGAGTCCATCGAGTTATACTAGTTGAAAAATATTGGTGTTTGAAATGAATTTTTTGTAATCAAAATTGATTTGTAGCGATTGAAACAAGTTTTTTTTAATACTTATTTGAGTTTAAATTTTACTTGTATATATATTTATTATTATATATAATAAAACAAAAATTAATAACACCAAAGTTTTTATTTTTAATGGAGTAGTTGATGCAGGTGAAGATTTTCATCAAGATGATCTATGTCTTTTGCAGTGTCTGATGGATATAAATGTTGCGTCTCTTTACTACCGGCTATGATAGGAAAATAAAGGATGAGGAATGTAATATGGACAGTTAAGAAGTGCATTTTTTTTTCCTACACTTTAGTAGGATATTGACTTAAAAAAACAATTTAAAAAAAATGTCACCCAATAGATGTAATAGTAATTAGTTTTGAACCCTTGATTGAATCTAATATAATAAAGCTTAGCACACTAGATTAAAACTCAAATCCATCACATCCCTTAAGAAATTTGTCATTTGATCTTGTCTTCCACGTCAATGTACCAAGAATCTAGTGCATTTTATCACATTAAAGCAAATATACGTCAATCAAGACCATCAGATCAATTTTCATATACTAGAGCCACGTGTTACTCATTAATATTTGAGAAGGAAGCGGTAATGCCTTTAAAAGTAGAAATCTCATCTCTAAAAGTGCTAGTAGAATATGAACTAAAAGAAGCTGAATGGACTAAAATGAAATATGAACAACTAAACATGATAAGTGATAAGAGATTAGCTGCAATTTGCCATCACTAGTTATACTAAAGAAGGATGACCAAAGCATATGACCGAAATATCTGACCGGGATTTCAAAAAAAAGGAATCTTGTACTAAGAAAAATCTTACCATTACTAAGTGAAGACTAAAGCTAGTGGGCACCAAGCTATGAGGGCCCGTATATAGTGAAAAAGACTTTCTCTAGAAGGGCTTTATTATTGATCATGATAGATAAAAGATGATTTACATAATGAAGAAGACTCTCTCTAAAGGGGCTCTATTATGTATGATGTGTTCATCCAATTTTTTTCTTTCAATGAGTAGTTGGTGCATGTGAAAAATTTTGTTTAAGATGTTATCTGTCATGTCTCCTAGATATAAATATTATGTCTTTTAACCACTAGTTAGAAAAGACAGTGCAAAGTTGGCATAAAAAAAGGAGGATGAATGTAATACAACTGTTAAGAAATAAATGATACTATTAATGTTTATTTAGTTTTTCTTCACCTTAGTAAGATATTGACTTAAAAAAATAATTAAATAAATACCAAAAATATGCCAACTAGTTGATGTTGTAAAAATTAAATCTAAACCCCTAACTGAATTTAATCTAACAAGGCTTACCACACTGGATTAAAACATAAATCCATCATAGTCTTTAAAAAATATGTCCCTTGATCCTGTTTTTCCACGTCACTCGGTATTCTAAGCATTTAATGCATCTTATTACATTGAAGCAAATATCTATCAATCAAGACCGTTAGATCAATTTTCACATCAAGCCAAACACAACATAGGGATCAATTCAGAAGTAATCCAATGGTCTACCAGCTCCAGGTGCACCTGATTACCATGCTTGCGTTCGCACCGAAGCACTTCTTAAAATATCCCACTCTTCATCTCGACGATTCTCTCTCTTATTAGATCTCCCAACTTCCACAACATCTCACGACGAAACCACCTTATAAAGACTCCTATACTCACATCGAGCTAACCCTAGGTAGTCTTCATTGTTGTCGACACCATATCGCGCTGGAAAAAGGTTGTGATTACCTTCGGCCAGCCGAAGCTTTAGACCATCGATTCTATCTCTTCGTCCATCCACGAACAACAAGACCATCACCATTGGAATCCTCTCACTGAGATCTAACAGATTCTGCCTTTTTTGTCCTGCAATATCGCCAAAAAAATACCCCTTCCAACAATGGTCGCATTTGAGCTAAACATGCAACAAGGGTATTTTCATAATTTTCATATAAGTTCAAGGGTATTTCGGTCTTTTTCCTAGCCAGTTACACTCTGGTAATTTGGGAGGTCTCTAAAGGTATTTTATTTTATTTTATTGTATTTTGTAAAATACCCAGAATAAATATAAAAAATAATAACGACATAGGTCCAACACCCAATCTATCTCGTTGTCGTGCGCAAGTCTAAAGCCCATTTCTCAAATATGAGTTATACCTATATTTTTAGCTATTCCAACATAATCTTCATTTTCGGGTATAAATGTTATTCATCAACACGTCAATTTTTTTTTGAAAAAAAAAACTGATGTCAAAATTTTAAAAATACATATGGATTATGCCCCCCCTTTTCAACGTGGACATAACTCCTTTTTTAGAGTTAAAATGTCAATATTTTAACGAGTCTCCTATTTTTAAAGATCAATATCATTTTTTAACGTGTCTTATATTTTTAAAGATCGACGTTAACCCTAAAAAATAAAATTGCAAATAAGCTCGGAATATTATAGCATTTGAATCAAATTAAAAAAAAAAACACAAGTAAAAGTAACCTTTCACTTGAAAAGATGTTTTAAGGGTGATGTCAACCTTCCCTTAATTATAACTAATTCAGTACTTGAATCTTTAAGACCAATATCTAATTTAGAATTTATAATTCTCTCAAATTGCTAAATAAAGACTCCAATAAAATCTTTATTTTCCCCAATTTTTTTTTAAATACTGAAAAAAATGTTGGTGTCCTGCGATGTCGTGTATCGACAATATAAGTTTTCATTTAAAATATACATTACATGTTATTTTTTTAATATAAAACAAGTAAATTGTCTCTAATATCATATTAATCAATTTAAAAAAAACTATGTTGTTTAAAATTTTTATCCTGATGTAGAGGTTGAATTATGCTTCATTCATACTCTTATTATTTTTTAAATTGAGTTATTCTTTAATAAAAAAATATTATAATACAAAGCATTGATATAGATACAATTAGATCAAATTATGATCAGTCATTAACCAGCAAATAGGCCCGCATGCTGTGCAGATCTATTTACAAAAACCTATTATAATTTGTGCTTAACTCCTATTAATTTGAATTGAAATTAAGAATTGACTTTCATCTAAGATATTTTTCTTTAACATTAGACACGATCTATGAGATTAGCTCATTTACTTCGAAGGACGTATCGCTAATTTTTTAGTTTTTTTCCTTAGTTATCTTTTCAAAGGTGTAGAAATATTTGTTAAATTATGCATGATTACATCCAAAAATTTAATTTATGCATTCTATAAGATTAGATTATAAATTATATGATATTTTTTAATGAGCATTTTTTTTTAAACTCACTTGTATCTTTTTTTGAAGCCAACATTGATAGTATGACAATAATGTAGAAAATAAAAAAGAAAATGAAGTATCTAAATTCCAAGTAAGCTAAACATGAAAGGACGCAACTACGGGGGAAGAGAGAGAGAAAAAAAAAGGTCGCACGTGCTCTTGGACCTTGACACATGGTCCATTCATAAATAGCTATGTTTAACAGGCCAGCCATCTATTGGACAAAAATGAAAAATAAAATTTAATGTTAAATAAAATAGCGGTGAAAAAATAAAAACTTAAATCAATACATGTTAACATATAAAACCTACAATATTAATCATGAAACTTTAATAACCTCATAAAAAAACTAAAAAAATTTATGAAATTAAATTCTCAAACAACATAATGATGGATGATGAAATAAGCAAAAAAATAATTAAAAAAATACCTAAAAAAACTGAAGTCAACCGATGTTAATCTTTAAGAACTGTCACTCAGTCCATGAGATTGGGATTAGCTATAAAAAGCAAACATGAAAAAATAATGAAACCAAACCCCCAGTATAAAAAAATATTAAAAGATGAAATTGAAAAAAATAACAAAAAAAATAATCAAAAGAATAAGGGTAAAAACTAAAACAAAAATAAAATTAAATAGAATGTTGGTTGATTAAATTGAAAAAAATAGAAAAGAATTGAGGATAAAATAAAAATAAAAATAAAAAAAAACAATAAAAACCAAATTAAAAAATAAATAACTTGAATTAAAAGCCAAGGGACACAATTGAAAAAAAAAGATTCAAAACAAAACAATTAACAATTAAGAAAATAAGGATCAAATTAAAAGCTAGAATAGACTCAAAGGATTGAAATTGAAAATAATAATAAAAAAATGAGGTTAAAACAAAAAAAATCAAAACAATAAAGATCAAATTTTAAAAAATTAAATTGAATCAAATATGTGGGATGCAATTGAAAAAAAAAATATTCAAAACAAAAAAAACAAAACAAAACAATCAACAATCAATAAAATAAGGATCATATTGGAAGCTAAAATAGACTCAAAATATGGAATTAAAGTCTAACAAAAAAAAAAAAGGAAAGAGAAAGGTGGGCGAAGAAGAAAAAATTCGATCAAAGGCCAACCGTAACTCCAATGTCCAAATACGTTGTATCATCTTGAAGAGGACATCCAACACTTTTTAACATCGTCATGAAATGTAGGGGTAAAGACATCATAGCACGTCTCATATGCCGATCAAATAAGGTAGATGGAGATGACGCACCTCTATGTGTTGGTACACGCCTAGCAACTTTTAACTTTAATAATACTCTATATTCATGTTAAAAGATAAACAACCTCTAGCTCCCTCATTGTAAGGATAACAAAAAAAAACTTAAGTAAAAATAGAAAAAAGACCTTGAAACAAAGCTATAAAAACTATGTCGAGGACAATCAAGTATTTTTATTGGGCACTAGAAAAAGGAAAAGTCAATAAAGCCCTTGTAATGATTGTAAAATTTTATTATGTTTTTAAGGGTATTTCAATCACTATATTGTAAAAAAAAAAAGTAATATGCAAAAATACCCCTAATAAATTTTACAAAAAACCATTTTATCACGTGAAAAATTATTATATCCTTAACTTCAAAAATAAAAAAATTAAAATGCAAAATGATAATTTTACCAAAATAATCGACAACAAAGTATATCCGGTGCTCCACTAAAACACCCACACTCCTAATTTATAATTTTTTTAATATACGTCTATTAAAGTCTTGCCGCCGATAAAAACAAGTATAGAAGATACAAAAAAATTACTTTTAATATAAAAGAAAACGAATATAAAAACTAAAAATCCTTTGTAAAGATAGAAGATGCATCCTCAATGCTACAGATCTCCATTACTATCACTGTAGCCCAACCTCAACTTCAAACGGGCCTAATTATAAAGCATGATAGCATGGATGATTGGAGTGGTTTCTTATCAGGCCTCACTGAGGCCCAAGTAAAACATTTAA
>Ga0325403_1006925_pt1 | contig 10820 bp, 7 predicted proteins | sample PopdelMetagenome_19_FD_205665 | JGI IMG/M metagenome (GOLD analysis project Ga0325403, IMG submission 205665) | Populus deltoides microbial communities from Bellville, Georgia, United States - Xylem-PdKOR-R4 | ecosystem: Host-associated > Plants > Phyllosphere > Stem > Wood/Secondary xylem...
TTTTGTTTATTACTATTTACAATATATTTTTATAGATGCTTCAGCGACCGTAAAACAGGAGTTAATGCGTCGAGTCTTTTAAAATTGTTGCCAGTGAAAGGATGCTGCACCTGGTCCATCTATGGCAACCTTCATTAAATTGGTCTTCGTCTCTTTGATATTAAAATGGAAGGGAACGAGGATTGAATTATTTATTCTTTATAATATGTCAACAAGATGCATGTTTGAGCCATAGATTCTGAATTAGATGTTGCTCGTGCTATGTTACAGGATTGTATTATTTATTCTTTATAAAAATAATATTGTCGCACGTATGTTTATAGTGAGAAGGAAAGAAAAACTTCTATTTGGGTTATAGTTTGGAATGGATCAAATAGGTTAAATAATTAAGTTAGTTTTATTTAAATCAGATGATAAAAAAATAGCAATAATAGATCTTAAAGTTAAAATAACGATTACGATAACTTGGAAAAAAAATCTTTTCTCTAAAAAAAGAGAGATAATGTAGTTCAATTTTCACCCAATTAAATATAGAATGATAAAATTAGATAAAAATAAAAAATAAACATAAATTAGCCTGAGTCAACTCAAGTTAGCAAGATAAACATGTAATCTGGTTAATAAAGGGTTAGTCAACCCAAGTTAACCTATCAAAACCTGCAGTTTAGGTCATGAAATCGGGATAACCGATAGAAAATAAATCAAAGACAATTACAAAGCCTATTTAAAAAAAAAACAATTATGTTGAATGATAAAATCAGAAAATAAAATATGTAAAAAGAAGAAGATATCAACTCACATTAATCTTTCAAACTCATGACCCGAATTATTAGACTAAAAGCACCATATATAGAAAAGCTGTGAAGCCCAATATTTAACCAATCAAATATTAAAAGATGAAAGTGAGAACAAGAAAATCAATTACACAAAAATATTCAAAATAAAAAAATAATAATTAAAAGAATAAAGATCAAAATTGAAATAAAACATAAATTAGAGGACTACAAAAGTGAAATTGAAAACAAAAATTACTATAACAAAAGAACAAAAAAAAAAAAAGGATCAAATTGGAAAAAATAATATATCATAAATTTGGATTAAAGGATGAAATATGAAACAAAAAAAAAACTTGTATAAAAGGGTCAAGAAAAAAAATCAAAAGAATAAGAAAAAAAATCAAAAGAATAAGGACCAAATTAGAAAAAATAAAATATTATGAATTATGATTGAAGGATGAAATTGAAAAACAAATAAAACTTTTACAATACGGCTAATACCAAAAAATTAAAATCAAAAGAATAATGACTGAAGTTGATATATGAATAACATAAATTATTAATTAACTACGTAGTTCGAAAAATTTTCAATAGAAACTAAAAAAGTACCTCCTCATAAAGCATTATTCATTTGAATAATACTTTATATTTTTTTTTGAAATTTTTTTTCAATTTTATCCTTTAATATTTTATTTATTGGTGATTGAGTTTTATAATTTTTTTTTAATTTTTTTTCTATAGGTTTATCCTTATCTTATGTCCTGCATCGTAGGTCGCACGTGTGTGACATCATGACGATCATCCTTCTGGATCGGGATAGTCAAGAATGATATGGGAGGAAAGGACAATAAATTCTTGTCTTTTATCAGTAAAAAAAAGAGAATGAGAATCGTCACCTAATATTTTGGTTACTAGAAACCTAACTGGTCTCAGAGTTCGGGTGAGGAGATTGATTGCGTAAATGATATGTATTAACACCATTAATACACTTTACCTGAGGCAAGCTGCATTGTTTATTTGTATGATATAAACTAAGAAAATATTGTGTTTTCTAACTGTTGTTATGTTTAAGGTTGAATAGGAGTTCTCCTTACTCCTCTTCAGTAAAGAGGTTCTTATCTTATTAGGTAAAAAATATAATCATTCTAATGTCAATATAAAAAATAAAAAATAAACTGTCATTTTATTTAAAATCATGAATATATCTTACGTATAAGTTTATAATCTCATATATTAAAAATAAAAACTGTTTTGGTATTTATGAAATGTAAGCCGAAATTCATTGGGATTTTACAAACTTGTTGTAAAATCCATTCAAAATATTCCAGTTTTTTAAAATAAATGCTCAAATTATTTTTTTAGAATTTTTAGCCATATGAAAGAAAAAAAAGAAATATTTTTTTTTACTGGGTTGACCTAAATTTTTTTATTCGACCATAAAGCAACCCAAAAATCTTGGTTTGACCCAAAAACACCCAAAAAACAAAACCAAATAAAAAAAAAACTAATTAAACACCTAAAAAACTAAAAAATTCTTGAATGAAACGAATTAAACACCAAAACAAATGAAGAACATGAAAAACACTAAACATGAACCCGAATGAACCCAGCAACATAAGTTCCAAATTAGTTTCAAGAAATCAAAAGCACATGGGCCAAAATGGGTTTCAGTTCAAAACCAAAACCCTAGGATTAAAGATCATTATAAAGTAGTTATTGATGTAAATTGACACGAAGTTATTGGTTATTCATGCATAAGAAAGGATTTTGTGCAAAGAAATGGTCTTTCCAAGAACACAAAGAAGATACCCAGGAAGCTGAAAAATTTTCCAGCAAAGTTAGCCCTTTTCAAGCCTAAACAATGAGATTTTTTGCTTATAAGGCATGTCATGTTTATCCTAACAAGTCATAGTATCATGCACAAACATGTTTAAATCTAAAAAACTAACAAAAAAATCAAACAACCAAAAGGAAACATAAGATACCAAATCTAGAAACTAACAACTTAAAATAATATATATATTCATACAATATGGATTCAAAATTGGTTTTCTGAATCTATTTTTGTCCATGAACAAGTTCAACATGCTAAGGATAAACACCCTTGCATTAACATGCACGCCCGCGCCCACACACACACACACACACACACACACACACACACACACACACACATATATATATATATATATATATATATATATATATATAAAAAGAAAAAAAAAGCTTAAACAAAAATTTTAATACATTAAAAACATAAAAAAAAAAACTATAAAATAATTATATTAAACAAAAATCAAAACAACAAAGAGTTGAATACAATATTTCTTGTTAAGCATTCAAACCTCTTTTTTTGCTTCTAAACATAAATATAAACAAAACAAATAACAAAAACAACAAAAGCAGGCAACAAATGACCTACTTTTAGGTTTGCAATGTATACCTAGAACAAGTTATTCTCTCTTGGCACCTGTTCTAGTTATAGGTTTCTTAGTTAACTAATTTTGTTTATATTATTATGTTAAGGGATCCTGTTTCCCTCTCCAGCTTTGCATTATAATCTATTTATGTTAGCTTAATTTGCTTTTTTTTGGAAGATGTTCCTTTAGGTTTTTCATGTTTGTATATGTGACTTGTTGGCTTCCCGGCTCTGTTTTTTTTATATATATATCTTTATATATACTTACATTTGATTAAAAAAAAAAGTTATTCTCTTTTGGCTTTTCTTTGGAAAGTTTTGCCTCTTACAAGCTTACAAAGCTTAAGAAAAACTTGGTTTATACTCTTAGACCTTTAACCTTATATTTCTTACTGTTATTACTCTTTTTTTTTTCCCTCTCTTTTATGTTTTTTTTTTTTTTGCCTCATTAAACATGCTTAAGAAGGAGTATTTATAGGGTTTTGGAAAGTCTTGAATCTATTTTGACCTCTTGATCTTGATAGGAATGTTGTGAAGCCTTAATAAGGACCTAATGTGAAGCCTTTGTGTGTGAACACACAAAAACCAAATCAAGGGATGACTAAGTTGCCCACTTTTAAGACTTCATCGGAACAATTATGACAACATCATTGCCTCAGACCACATGAAGTTGGTAGAGAGGACACACACATACCTTTCATTTGAATCTAAATATGCTCAATTTGGAGTTCAGTAGCTCCATATTAAGGCATTTAAAAATGCCAACTCGATTAGCCAAAGATGTTAGGGCTGAATGGGTTGCCTATTTTCGAGACTTTATCGAAGCAATTTTGATATCATCGCTGCTTAAAACCACCTGAATTTGGTAGAGAAGATGCACACATTTCATTTGAATCCAACCTCGCTCAATTTCGAGGTCGGTATCTCCATATGCAGACGTTTGAAATTGCCAACTCGATTAGCTAAAATTATTAGGGTAACTGGTTACCTACTTTCAAGGCTTCATTGGAGCAATTATAATGTCATCGTCGCCTGAGATCACCTAAATTTGGTAGCAAGCATGCACACCTTTCATTTGAATCCAACTTTACTCAATCTGGAGGTCTGTAGCTCCATATTCATGCGTTTGAAGTTAACCTTATCAGCCCCAAGTCTGAAAATTGAGTGATGGCTGATCAGGGACAAGATATTAGGGACTTCTATAGAAACATTGGGATGTAAAAGTCTAATTTCATGGTAATATGGTTGTAGAAGGGATGTTCCTCTTTCATTTGCAAAAAATATCATGCCATTTGGAAGTCGAGAACTTTAGAACGAGTTCTTAAAAGATGCCAACCTGATCATTATGAACTGTCAGGGAAAAAAATGAATAGAACCCCAAAGACGCATCATCTAGGTTAAAACCCTAGAAATTAGGGTTTTTAATTTAGAATTTGGCAAACTTTCAATTCAATCACTATTCTTCCAATTGTGGCACATGCCCCTTTAATTGACACAGTTTTTTTTTAATTATGTTCAATTTAATCCCCGCCAAACTCAATTGTGAAACCCTAAGTTGGCTAACTTTTTTCTTTTGGTCCTTGATTCTGAATTTGTGCTTTTTTACCTTAATTTAGTTCAAATTTTCAATTGTTTCAATTTAGCCTTTAATATGGTCAATTTCAGCCCCTATATTGGTCATTAGTTTTTGATTTCTTCAATCAAGTCCCCAATTGCCCATCAAACTTCATAATTTGTGCAATTAAACCTCTAATTTAATCAAATTAACTCCTAAAAATTGCAATTCGACCCCCAAACTTTATTTTCTTTCAACTAAACCCTAAATTGACTTTAAAATCATTTTTTTCTTGCAATTAAACCCTCAATAAATTCAAATAAACTTTTAAAAACTCTAATTGTCCTTAAACATCCAATTTTGAATTTTCCTTCTCAAATTAAATTTTCTTTGTCAATAGGGCCTTCATCAATTGAAAATACACTGTCAAATTTTTCAATCTTATATATTTGATCTTCCTCAATCAGTCTCCCTAGGCATTCTTGTATTCTTTTCATTGATATATATATATATATATATATATATATATATATATATATATATATATATTATTCCAACATTTTTTTTATTTTTTCAATTTCTCTTTTTTCCTTTTCTTTGAATTTTTTGTTTATGTGGGGCTCTAAAATGAGTAAATACAGATTCCCTCTCTTTACAATACTTACAAAGCAAATACTTGTTGAGTGCTTTATGTAGTAAGTTTGGAAAGATAAAAAAATTTTTAAAAAAACTAATCTTCTCAAAGTTTTTTATTCGATTGATCTAAAACTCTATCTTTATAGCAATTCCCTTCAACTAGAACTATGATCAAACTGTTTACAGCTTAGTTAACCTAAAATCTCAATATGATGGTTCTCTTTAACTAGAACTATGATAAAACTATTTATAGTTTGGTTAACCTGAAATCTCAATCTGATGGATCATTTTAACCTTGATCTCTAATATCTCCTGATTATGAGGTTTAAAAACTTGGTGCTTCCTGATTATAGGGTTAGATTTCTTTATGTTTCCTAATTGCAGGGTTAACCTAAAATTTCACATCTTAATGGTTCCCTTAAAACAAAAATTCTATGTTGTAGCTCAGTTAACTTGAAACCCTAATCTGGGATTTCTTTTAACCAGAGCTAAAATCTCTATCTATAACTCAGTTAACTTGAAATTTTAATATGGTGATTTTCTTTAACCAGAACCAAAATTTTTCCTATGAACTTCTTTTTTGGTATGAGCTCGTTTATGTGTTCGAAATTGTATAATTGAGTTAGGATATGTTTTTTGTGCTGCCCCTCTTACCCAACACATTTTTGGGAAAAAGTTCCAGCTTTTGTTTCTTGTCAGGCCCTTTTTTACTCCACTGAATATATAATTTGACATTACTTTCTATCATACTCTTGACAATGCTTTAATTGCCTTTTCCATTTTAAGAGCTTTTTTGGTTTTGTTTCAAGCACATCAATACTTCTTAAGAAGAAAAACTTTAAAAGACTTGGTTTTATTCATGAAAATTGAAACTTTCAATGTATGCTTCAAAATAGTTCCTTATGCAATTCCTACTAAAAGTTTTATCAGATTTCATAATGTAGTTTGCCTTTAGGTTAGACTTTTACTTGAGGTGACCTTTTGTTTCAGTTTTTTTAAAAGGTTTCAAGTATTTACTTGAAGAAATTTGTATAGAAAAAAAGTTTTGCTTCATGTTATAATTTATATTTTTCTTGCATAAATAAAAGCAGGTTGCCACTCATTTATCACTTTACATGAACGGTAAGATCGTTGTTTATCAACCCAGGTTGTGTGCGCTTGATTAAGAAAGACTTCTAAAGGTATGTAACGCAGGCCATGGTAATGGGCTAAGAAAGAATGGATGTTTTTTTTACGCTCGAAAAGTGTTTGAAGGTTAAAAGACTTAGGATCGCTTTTCTTCTGCCTCTTTTTCTTTATGAAATAGTCTTATGAACTTTATTTGGATAAACTTCCTTTCTTAATGAAGATTCATCCTTCAGTATCTTTACCTAAGTCTTAAAGCGTCATCAAACCATTATTTTCTTTTCCTTTCCTTTACTTCTTCATTTCCTTTTTTTCTTATATATATATATATATATATATATATATATATATATATATATATATATATATATATATATTTTCTCTTTCTTGTCCTTCTCTTTTATGATGATGCCTCCTAGTATTAGGTTTGGACTTTCATATATCCATGTATGTATTTTGGCATTTTGCTCACATTTCTTTTGCCCCCTATTGTGGGTTGTGATCTTAGTCAAGGGGTTTTATGAAAAAAAACTTATTTAGGATCAAATGGGGACCATAAGGGATATATATTTTCTAGAAAGTGAAAGGATAATAATGATAACATTTTCTTATTTCAAACATACATCATTAGTATTGCTAAACCTTGTCCTTTTTCTGAAAGAATTTGTGGATGATTGTATTGACTACCAACCATTTATCCATGCAATTCAAAATACTATCCAGAGACAAGGTTTTATCTCATAGTTGGCTTTGGTTTGTTTTGTTTTGTCACCCCTTAATCGAGAATTGCTTAAAAAACTTATCTTGAATGTTTTTATGATCCATTTCTTGAACTTATGCTCAAAATCAATTCTTTCAAGATTTTTTTTTAGGAAAAGGATTTTGAATGCTATGAGATCTTGCAATTTAAAAAGAACAAGAAAGCTTCTTTACACAAGAAATCATAGCCAAACTTTATTTTTATTAACTTGGGAGGAAATGATACATTAGGCATAATTTCTTTTTACAGAATCAGAATTCACAGGTCTAACTAGATCTTCTCCATCAATTCTAAACAATCTTAGAGCTCCTATTGAGAAAGCCTTTTTCACCACATAAAGACCCTCTCGTAGTTTAGTGCTCATTTACTCTGGTCTTTTCCTAGTAAGGGAAATATTTTCTTCAGCACTAGATCTCCTTCCTGAAACACCTATGGTCAAACTTTCTCTTCATATGTCTTAGCCATTCTTTTCTAGTAAAGTTGGTGATGACAAATTGCAGCTACTATTTTTTCCCTGATCAGGTTTACTTATTCATATTTGATTTAGGCCCATTCGACCTCTTCTAGCTCAAAATCTATCAATACTCTCAAAGAGGGGATCTCCACTTTTAAAGGCATCACAACCTCCATTCCATATGCTAAAAAATACTAGGTAGTTCCCGTTAAAGTTCTAACTGTAGTACGATTTACGTGAAAGGTAAATGGCAATATCTAATGCCAATCTTTGTAAGTGATTACCATTTTCTAGATAATCTTCTTGACATTCTTATTGGCAAGTTTTACACCACCATTCATCTTCAGCCTATACGGTGAGGAATTGAAATGCTTGATTTTTATTTGGCATAAAGCTTCACTATCATCTTGTTGTTGAAGTTTTGAGCATTATCGGTTACTATCTATTCCAATTGACCATATCAATAGATCAAGTCCTTTTCTATAAACGTTTTCACCACCTTTTGTGTTACATGAGCATATGAATTAACTTCTACCTATTTTATGAAGTAGTTGATAGCCACGAGGATAAACCTATGCTCATTACTAGCTTTTGGATTAACAGGCCCAATCACATCAATTCCTTACATCGTAAATAGCCATAAAGCTGTTAGATTAAACAATGGAGCTAGATGTACATTGATTTTATCATTATACACATGACACTTATGACATTTCTTGACATAGTCGATGCAGTCTATTTCTAATGTCATCTAAAAATAATCAACTCTTTGTATTTTCGTTGCCATCATATGCCCACTAATATGAGTTGAGCAAATCCATTCATGGACTTTTCGCAATGCATTTTCTAACATCAACCTCATTTAAACACCTTAGCAAGGTTTAGTTGATCTTTTATACAAGGCTTCTCCGTCTAAGTAAAAATCCCTAGCCAGTCATCTCAAGGTTTTTCTATCTACTTTGGATGCTCCCATTGGATGTTCCTAGTTTTGCACAAAGTTCTTGATATCGTAGTACCAGGGTTCTCATTTATCTCTCCATTAACTGAGAGACAATGAGCTGAGAAATTTTCATATATCAATGTGTACCGATTTTACCTTATGTCCAAAATCAATTCTAGCCATGACAGCTAGTATGGCCAAAACATCATAAAATTGATTCCCTTATCTTCTAAGATAGGTGAACTCTATCTCTTCAAACTCTTTCACTAGTTTGGATAGATATTCTTGGTAGGGTCTCAACTTTTTTTCCTTGAATTGTCATTCTCCTTTCACCTAACAAATAATCAGTATTAAGTCGTCATACACATCTCTCTTTCTGATTTTCAGCTCCAATGCAACTTACAAACCAAGGATACAAGCCTTGTACTTAGCTATATTGTTAGTGCATTCAAACTTTAGCTTAACTAAAATCAAGTACTACTTTATATCAGGAAATATTATTATTACACCAACTTGATTACCATATACATTTACGAACCCATCAAAATACGTTGTCCACCAATCTGTCTTTTTTTTCTTCCTCGACTAACAGTACATTTTCATTAGGAAAATCAAAATCCAATAGCTCATAATCTTCAATAGCGTTTTCAGCCAGATGGTTAGCAATTTTGCTCTCTTTCACAGCTTTTCTCGTCATATACACTATGTTGTATTCTACCAACGAAACTTTTCATCGTGCAATTCAACTTGATAGAGAGGGCTTATCATAAATATACCTTAAGGGATCCACCTTTGAAATCAACCATGTAATATGATACAACATATAATGTCATAATCTTTTTTCCACACATACTAGCGTACAATATAGCTTTTCTAACACTATGTATCTAGACTCACATTCTATGAACTTCATACTCACATAATAAATGGCTTTTCTTTCTTTATGGTTTCATCATGTTGACCTAGTACACATCTCATATCTACTTCAATCATTGTCAAATATAATATCAAAAGCCTTCCTGATATAGGAGGAACAAACAGATGCGGGTTTTATAAGTACTGCTTAATTTTATTGAAGGCTTCTTAACACTCCTCATTCCAAGTTTTATGATTCTTTTTTCTCAATAACCAAAAGATAGGCTCAAATATTGTTATTAATTGGGATATGAATCGGGCAATATAGTTCAACTTCCCTAATAATCCCCTCACCTCCTTCTTTGTCTTTGGAGATGGCATATATTAAATGACCTTTACTTTATCAGGATCCACCTATATCCCTCTATCATTTACCACAACTCCTAGCAACTTCCTAGACTTAACTCCAAATGAACATTTTGCTGGGTTAAGCCTCAGTTTGTATTTCCTTAATCTCTCAAAAAACTTCTTTAAAACTTAAACATGACTCTTTCCTTTCTTGGACTTGACAATCATATCATCCACATACACCTTAATTTTTTTGTGCATCATATCATGAAATAAAATCATCATGGCCCTCTAGTAGGTGGCCCCTGTATTATTCAACCTGAATGGCATAACATTGTAGCAGACTTTTCCCCAGGATATAACAACGGTTGTTTTCTTCTTATCTTCAAGAGACATGACAAAGGTTCTTTTGTAGTAGGTTTTCAGGTATGTTTATGTTGCTTTATTAATTTTATGAATTCCTTGATATTATTTTCATTTTATTCTTCTTTTTCCTTATCTTCAAGAGACATTACAAAAAAAAAATTAAATATAAATCAAAATCCTTTGGAATTTTACAAAATTATTGTAAAATCCATGCAATATATTTTTTTAAAAAAAAACATGCCAAAGTATTTTAAATCTTCTCTGGAAAAAAAATGTTCAAATAATTTTAGGATTTTTAGCCATATGCAAGAAAAAAGAAAATATTTTATTTTTTATATATTTTTTAGGTTTTGGTTTGGCAAAAACTCATTTGTCAAACATACTCTTTAACCAAAAAAACCTTTAACAAAAATATGGCAAATCAAACAGGGTTTCAAACCTTTAACCTAATTTGACAACCCAATTGAGTTGATCCGAATGGGTTGACCTGAAATTTTTGGTTTGACCATAAACCGAACCAAAAATCCTGATTTGACTTTAAAACAACTCAAAGCTAAAAAATAGATCAAACATCCAAAAAATACAA
>Ga0325403_1006928_pt1 | contig 10818 bp, 6 predicted proteins | sample PopdelMetagenome_19_FD_205665 | JGI IMG/M metagenome (GOLD analysis project Ga0325403, IMG submission 205665) | Populus deltoides microbial communities from Bellville, Georgia, United States - Xylem-PdKOR-R4 | ecosystem: Host-associated > Plants > Phyllosphere > Stem > Wood/Secondary xylem...
TTAGAAAAGTTAAATTTAATTAATGTAGAATTAAATTCAGCTAATGTTTATATGGTGATTTTTCAATTTTCAAAATACTAAAAAAAGGACAAAATTCAATTATATATTAAGATGAGATATTACTTTTAACTATGTTTTTTATTTATTTATTTTATTATTAGTTGAAGTTGATGATGTATCATTATTTGGAGGTGACTATGCATCAATTATCTACAATTTACTATTTTTATCTCTGACTTTTATATATACATAGTAGATAATAATTTCTGTATCAACATTCACCTATATGTTGCATAATCATTCCTCCACCAACTAGAAAAAAGCAACCTTAAAGAACATAATTTATCAGTATTTTCTAAATAATTTTTGGTAGGTCTAAAGTTCATTTTAATGATGGCCCAGGTCTTGAAGGATCTTCAAAAAATATTTCAACCCACGCCATTGGCCTGGGTTTGGGTGTCTTTGGGCCTAAGCATACACCTAACACTTGTACATCAGGTACATACCTGACACCTCTTAAGTCCAGGCCACATGTCTAAGCTTAGTGCACATCCTAGTGTCTCATAAGCTTTATTTTATGGTTTAGACCTAACATCTAGTTCATTGAGATTTTTTATCTACATTCATGGATATACAAGAATATTCTATGACCTACCACATTTTTATCTCATTAATACATATATAAGATGTTTGTCTCATATTAATATTTATGTTAAGGATATTTATCTCTTATTAATACTATAAGGATGAAATGACTTTCCAACCCTCTCCTTAAAATAATAAGATAAGGTTTATGAGGCATAAATACTTCATAAATCACCTAGATAAGAGGTTCATAACTTTTATTCTTAATATGCATATACTATTTTTTCATAGAGTATTCATTTTATACCAAAAGAAGAACAAAAACCTTGTTCTTATAATTTAATGCTTATTTGCATATTTATTGCACTTTTCCTCAACAAAAATACTGACTTAAGCATTTAATCCTAAACTCAACCAAAAGATGACTTTTTTTTAGAGGTATTAGGATTCTTTCATTAAGAGATCACATTCCTTTGCTATAAAGAATGAATTTAATTGAATGAACTCTTGATTAACCTATAATCCAACTATAAAAAAACTTTATTTCCAAGCATCATAGATTTTGGAACATCATCTATTGATGTTGTCTGTGAGAAACTGATAAAAAATCACTTATTTCTTCGAGAACTTATTCTTGATATTTCTAAGCCACTTCATGGAAGACAATTAAGACACCTTAAGGCTAGGAAACGTGACGGATGTTCCCGTCATCTCAGACACTTTTACCCAGCTGGACTTTCAATAACTTATCAATTAAGTGCAACTTTTCTCTCATGCAGTGTTAGCAACCCAAGGAAAAAAAATTAAGCCTTTACATCCCAACAAGTCTTGACACCCTTGGCACCACCTGGTACCCTAACGCCATCATCACTGGTAGCTCCTAATGCATATAGGCAGTTACACTACCCCAAGGGGTCTAAACAAAATAACATTAGGAAATTGTTTTGCCTCGTGTTCACCAAGTACCTCGAAGGATAACTCGCTTTGTCTGATACCCATATATAGAGTGGGTACTCAAGGCATGCCTCTTCTCATTATCACAGGATAAATGATAGTTACCAATTACATTATTCTGCATTAGACTCCTCAAGCTTCCTAGATCCTAATAGATAAAAGACTAAGAGACGTGGTTTTTTGGATACTCGAATTCTCCAGGGCTAATCTCTATAAAAATAAGCTCGAATTACTATGATGGTCTTACCGATCCAAGAGAAAACATGCAAAACATGTGGAGTAGCTTGGAGCTGGTCATCTAGGATAACGATATGATGTGCAAAACAAAGCTCATGTGGACAAACTATTGTCGTGTTTCAGTACAAGTACGCTAAACAAAGTTCCACGGAGCTTTTTAGGGTTACCCAACTAGATGATGAGTCCACGTGGACATATTTGAAGATGTTTAACAAGGAGATGCTAAAGATGAAAGAGTTTTTTTAAGCCATTGACCTCAAAGGCCTTAATAATTGGGGTAAGAAAGAGTGCTCTCTTGAGAGAGCTTCACACCTTGCCAAATAGAAGCTTGCTTAACGTGAAACAAGTTATGGAGAATCATATATGGGTAGAAGAGGTAAGTGTACTATGGAACCAACCTCTCTATTTTTATAAGAAGAGCCAATTAGAAAGACCTTCCAAGCGAAATCATTCACCTAGTGCAGACTTAAACTCAAGAAAGAACAAGAATGGACCATCCAATAGGCACTTGGTATATCCTGAGAGGTTTCCCACTTCTCTGAACACCATTATCATTGAGGATTCATTGTGCTCATGAGTGTTTTTTTTTTTATCCTCTTTTTTTTTTTTTTTTGCTTTTTAAGGGTCTAATTGAAGGTTGATTTAACCAAAATTGTTAAAGAATGATAAAATTAAAAGATAGGTTACTAAAATAAAACACACAAAGACAATGGCTGGTGTTTTTGAATTTTTTTATGAAATATTCAACTTAGTTTTCATTATTTACTAATTATAACAATGGGTTCCTCTAATTTTTGAAGTTTTAACAAAAAATATTTTGGTCCAAAACTTCATTTTGCTTAGTTTGTAGTTCCTAGTTTGAGAAGAGAGAGAGAAAGTTGCTGAATTCTAGTAGATAGATTTTAGAACGGTTTTTTTAGGGTATGAACATGTTTATCAAAGTTTTTAGGGTCTTTTCTAGATGTTTTGGGTAAAACAATTTCAACCTTGATTTTACAGTCACTACAATGACTGTAATGTAGGCAAAATCAAATGACATGCTATCTGACTTAATTTATTTTTAAAAAACATTTAGGGCATTCTCAATAAAAACAAATTAAGGGCCCAAGTGTTTGGGCCCTTACTACATGGGTCAGGCGTGTTGGCCTTGCTTGTCAGGCCCAACGACACCTGATCTTTTTCTTTTTTTTTCTAAATTTTTTTTGTGCTTTTTTATATGAATTTTTTTTTCAAAATAATTTTTTAATTTATCTTTAAATTAATACGCCTTTTATCTTTTATTTTTTTAGCCTCTTTTAAATAAAAAAATATTTTTTAGTTATTTCTTATGCATTTAATTTTTAAAGAAATTATTCTAATTCATCTATAATTTTTTTTTATGTTTTATATAAATAAAAAATATTTATTTTTGAATAATATTTCTATTATATATAACCTTACATAATATGTTTTTTATTCAATCAATTTCATGTATGTCTATTTCTATTATAGCTTCTTTATTTATTGTTAATTTTTTTTAATACAATTAGTTCTTGATTTATTTAATTAAATATATGTATAAACTTTTTAATTTACATTTAAAAAAAAATTATATACAAAAACACATCAAAAAACTATATATATCTGACACGTAACGTAACACGTAACATGGTAAACAAATAACAAATAGAGAGATGACAAAATATGTTTCTTGTATATGTAGTTTTGTTTCTCCTTTTTATTTTATGTTTTTTTTATTAACATGGGTGTCCGGGTTAGCTTGCGTGCACCTCGACTAATCCCACAAGCCCTGAAGTTAACGACCATATAAGTATCCAATGACCATAAGATTTGTGAGACTCGAACTGGTGATCTCTAGAAAATAAACCTAGAACCTGACCAGTTGAACTACATTCCTCATGATTCCTTTTTATTTTATATTGACAGTAGAGGTGGCAGCCTGTACTAGTGGATCACGAAGAAGCCCGGTAACTTCAATAAATAATAGAGATGGCAAGCAGGACCACCACACCCTGACGAACTTTTAGGTTAGGACTGGGGGTGGTAGTGAGCAGAGTGTATACTTTATAAAGCTAAATATCCACTCCTATTTTATAAATTCCCTTTATGTATATTTCATGGGTGTAGGCTTCAAGGTATCCACTAGGTTTTTGATTTGTTAGATTAAAAGAATTTTTTTTTTAAATAGAAAGAATATTGGGTTGTTAATATATTAGATTGACCTTGATCAACTCAAGTTAACCTATCAAACCTGCAATCATAATTATAAAGTATGATAACCCAATAAAATACAAAATAAAGTAAAATTTAGCAGCAAATATCAGGACATTCATTCGAGATCACGATAATCCTATATAAATAAAGATAAATTTTGATTAGCAATGTGAATATCTAATGAAATAAAATAAATTCTTTTAAATCTCCTTGTTCTTTGTAGAGGAAAATGTGGAACTGCTTTGATACCATGTAAACTTAAAGAAAACAGTGAAGTAGAAAATGTATTTTTCTTACTTGAATGTTACAGATACAAGGTTACTCTTTATAAAGTTTGGGTACAACATAATAATCTTAACAGAAAATCTTATCAACATTTGAAATTCAGCAGATGACGTCGGGTAGATCAGATTAGTTGGTCTTCCTAATCTTCCTCCAGATTTTCCTCTTGTTGATAGCTACAGTTGCTTGGTTTGCTGAGCGGTTCCATATTTTCCTCTACAATGTCAAAGAATCATCTCAACCCAATAGCTTAAGCTGTTAGGTGAGGTTCCAAGATATGATTTATATTATTCTCTAACACCCCCCGCAAGTGAAAGCCCTTTGGGCTTGAAACTTGCACATACCCACATTACATTGTGCTTAATTTTTATCAAATACATAAGGATGGTGAGATTCAAACTCGAGACCACTTGGTCATCAAGGCTCTGATACCATGTAAACTTAAAGAAAATAGTAAAGTAGAAAATATATTTTTCTCACTAATGATTCTATTCCTTTAGTGTCTCACTTTGCAGGAACAAATGAAGAACCATATGTTAGGTATACTACTTCTATCTCATCACCAGATATATTTGCTGCTGATCAACCCATCTTCTCCAGTCTATTAGAGACACCTCTTCAACCCACCTTAAATCCTACAGTAATGCAAGGCAATACCAGCATCTATGCCATGATTACCATATCAAGAAACAATATTTTTAAACCAAAAGCTAACTCTGATGCTTTTGTACGGTATCCTCTACCTAAAGCATTACTTACCTCTCTTCTCTCTTCTGATGTAGAACCAACATGTTAAAGTGATGCGGTCAAGTCACCACAATGGCGAAAAACAATGAATGCAGAGTTTGATGCTCCTCTACACAATGGGACTTGGTCATTAGTTGCTCCTCATCCTCCTAAAGCCAATATCGTTGGTTGCCGCTGGATATACAAAATTACAAAAAATACTGATGGTTCCATAGAAAGGTTTAAGGCCAGGTTAGTTGCCAATGGCTTTCATCAACAAGAAGGAATTGATTTTAATGAGACATTCAGTCCTGTTGTCAAGCATGCTACAATTTGAATAGTCTTGTCCTTGGTTGTTTCTTATAACTGGCAGATTAAACAAATTGATATCCAAAATGCATTTCTACACGGTGAATTGAAAGAGGAAGTTTATATGGCCCAACCTCAAGGCTATATCCATTCCCAATATCCTAATCATCTTTGTAAACTACATAAGTTAATCTACAGCTTGAAACAAACTCCAAGAGCTTGGTTCTCTCGTCTAATAGATAAACTACGGGTGATTGGATTTCATGCTAACAAGGCATACCCTTTTTTGTTTATTTGATACAAGAATGATGTTCTGGTTGTGATTCTTATTTATGTTAATGATATTATCATCACAAGCAATTCTAGTACTGCCATCCATCATGTACTTCAAGACTTACATTCAGATTTTGCTGTTAAAGAGCTTGATGATCTTAGCTACTTTTTGGGGGTGGAGGTCTTGCGCTCAACTGATGGTATATATCTCATTTAAAGAAAGTATGTGGCTGAACTCCTAAACCACACTCACATGACAGAAGCAAAACCATGTACAAGTCCTATGTCAACTACCTGTCACCTATCTGCAATCGAAGGAGCTAAGTTTTTGGATCCTTCTCTCTATAGACAGAGTTTGTAGCCTGCAATATTTGGCATTTACTCGACCTGATCTTTCATTCTCAATTCATAAAGTAAGCAAGTTCATGCATAACCCGTTGGAGCCACATTGGCAAGTAGTAAAAAGAATACCACGTTATCTTAAACATACCATATCAACGAGACTATTTCTTAGTTGGTCTCATCACTCTGCAATTCAAGCTTTTTCAGATTCTGATTGGGCAGATGATCGTGATGATCGACGGTCAATAAGTGCTTATTGTGTTTTCATGGGCAACAATCTTATCTCATGGCGCTGCAAGCAACAATTTACAGTTGCTCGTAGTAGCACAAAAGCTGGATATAAGTCTCTTGCAGACACTGCCTCAGAACTCCAATGGTTGCAATCAACTTTATCTGAAATTGGCTTAAAAATTCCAACCCCCCAGTGTTATGGTGTAATAATATTGGAGCCACATACTTGGCTGTTAATCCTATGTTTCATGCCCGTTCTAATGCTCGTTCTAAGCACATCAAAATTGATTTTCATTATATACGTGACCAAGTTCAAAGAAAGCAACTTACGGTTCAGTTCATTTCTACTAAAGATCAACTTGCTAATTCACTGACAAAACCGGTGTCTCCACGCAAGTTTCAAAATACTTTGGCCAATCTGAATGTCCAAGCTCTTCCTTTCAGATTGAGGGGGCTTGTAGAGGAAAATATGGAACTGCTCAGCAAATCAAGCAACTGTAGCTATCAACAAGAGGAAAATCTGGAGGAAGATTAGGAAGACCAACTAATCTGATCTACCCCACGTCTTCTGCTAAATTTCAAATGTTGATAAGATTTTCTGTTAAGATTATTATGATATACCTAAACTCTATAAAGAGTAACCTTGTATCTGTAACATTCAAGTGAGAAAAATACATTTTCTACTTCACTGTTTTCTTTAAGTTTACATTCTTAAACATTTACTTTTTTTTATATGCCATTTTTTTATTTCAATGAAAATGTCCCTCGAGTTACCAAAAAAAAAAATTAAATTTTAAGAAAATAAACATAAAAAACTAACAAACTTGAAAAACCTATATTTTTTTTTTAAAAAAACATCAAAGTATAAAAAACAAAGAGAAAAGAAGGAATAAACTACGAAGGAAAACAATTAGCCAAATGTGGTCTTAAAATCAAACCTTTTTATATACCTCCCGAAATTGCCATTTTGACCACTCGACTACTAATATCTATTTATCATTCCAAATTTTTATTTTAAAAAACATCTTTGTTTTCTAAAAATAGATGATGATCATGTAGTCTACTATTGTCTAGAATCTAACTATCATTATAGTGACTAGAAAATCATAAAAGAAGATTTTTTGACTTTATAACCTATCTTGTCGATTATTTTTACCTGAAAACACATAAAAACCCAAATAAATTTATTTGTGGCCGAAAACACCCATAAAATTGATGTAAAAAACAAAACTCAACATGATTCTCAAAAGCTTTCTAAGGCAAGATCTATATTTTTAGGCACGATAAAGGCCAAATAATATCTTAATGGAATTCTCTTCATCAAAAGAAATTCTCTGACGCCAAAATCAATCGATTTCAATCAGTAAGTTTTTCTTTCTAATGTCACTTTCCAGCGAGTCTCTCTCATCTAGGGATAAAAAATAAAAAAATAAATTCTTAGACCAAAATAAACTTTGCCTCATAATATTAGATTGGTCATTATATTTCTGTGTTTTTAACTTCGATATCTTATCATTGAATTTTTTCAATTCTTAACAAAGTTTGAAAAATTAGTCACCAATTTGATCTTAAAAGGATGTAATTGAAAAAACCAAATTAAGTATGAAAAAAAGTGCTACATTGATTTTCTCATCAATAAAATTATTAATTAATGAAAAAAAAAACAAAATATGGAGATAAAATTTTAAAAAGATGTTTATATGTAGTTGATATCTTGCTCTCGTCCATCCTCTTTTTCTAGTTTAGTTTATCACTAGTTTACAGGCCATACTATACTGTGGTACAAAAAAAAAAAAAATTGAATGTAAAAATTATATTCATGCCATAAATTTTTTTTAGTATTGTTATTAAATTTGAAAATCTCTCAACTTGGTTTCTTATCCAATCTGCATTTAAAATTAAATCATGTAAGAATTGTTCTGATGTGATTCAATCAACTTGACTAGTCCAAAAAAAACTCGAACGACATGTAAAAATAGTGGTTTGAGTTAAAAAAATTCAAGATAATTTTTTTTTAATATTGAGATGTCGATATATTGGATCGACCCGGGTTTCACAATTAACCCTCTAAATTAACAATCTGTGTGATGGAATCCACTAGATTTTAAAACTATTTTTTTAAAAAAAATTATTTTTACTTATTTATTTGATATGTTTGTAAAATTAAATACAAACCAAATATTACGATATTTGTTTGAAATTACAATAACCTCGTAGAAAGTAAATTGAATTGGTTTTTGAAGATAAATTTAAAATTAAGTAAACATAAAAGAATGAAATTAAAAAAAAATGAATGAAAGAAAAAAAACAATGGGGAAATGCAAGGGAAAAAAAACAACGGCCTTCATTGCTTGTATAGACAATTATGAAGAAAGTGAGGTGGACTTTTAGAACTTAATTGATCCTTGACAACATATAAGGAGCACGCCATATATCAATAATTAATAGAAATTAGATGAAAACATCATATTAGAATAAATTTGTCAATTTTAAGAGTGTGTTTGGCATTGTTATATATGATGTCTATCGAAGCTATTTTTTATTTAAAAATATATTAAATGATTTTTTTAAAATTATTTTCCAAGGAAAAGGAGAGGATTTGCTTGTTGAAGGAGAGATTTTCAGCTGCATTTCGTCGTTTACAACTGAGTGGTGTTCATTTCAGAGGATGACTCTTGAATTTGAATCGTGGAGGTGTCAAAGGGCCATGTCATAGCACCTATTCATTGAATGGAAGAAAAATCAACTTTGGAAGGCTGTCTTATTGATTATTATAATGATGTTTAGAATTACGATAACGGTTTTAATTTAAAGTATATTTTATTTAAAAATATATTAAAATAATATATTTTTATATTTTTTTAAATTATTTTTGATATCAACAAATTAAAACGATTTGAAAACATAAAATAATAATTTTAAATAATCTCTCAAGTGCAAGTTTCAAGCCCAAAGAACTTTCACTTGAGGGAGTGTGTTAGAGAATAATATAAATCATATCTTAGAATCTCATTTAAAAACTTAAGCTATTGGGTTGAGATGATTCTTTGATATTCAACAAGCAAGTTAGAGCATAAATTGAAGAAAAAAAAACCTAGTTATAAAAATTATTTGATTTCAATATGTTTGTTCTAAAAATACTTTTATGATTCAAATAAAAAGGATTATAAGTCACCATATTAAAAAAAATAGAGATATTTTTAGATTTAAATGCTTTTAGAGACCGCAATTAAATAAACATGAAGGTTTTAGAAAAGTGTGTTTAGTAACATGATGTTTTTAAAAATATCTTTAAAAATATATAAAAATATTTTTTAGAATTGTTTTTAAAATTTTTAATATTGATACATAAAATCATAAAAAATACTAAAAAATAATAAAAATACTCATCTATTTAATACTTTTCTAAATAAAACTACCGCATTGGAAGTAAAGAGGTGAAAGGAGCTTTCAATATCTATCTAATAAAATTATGGCAAGAAATGGTAAACGTGTGCAAGCCGTTCGAAACAGGAGGAGAAGAGAAAATTCATAAATTATATTTTACTACATGTATACTCAACAATATTCAATTTCGGCTCTTTATAGATTTAAGTTTATTAATATTTACCCTATAAATTGTAAAAGTTTCAATTTGGCCCTTATCTTTCAATAGTCACGGTTGCTAATTGAATGTTCTCTTTTTCCAACATTTTCTTATTTTCTCTAATCATTTCCTACCAAAACTTCCTACTAACATGATAATTTCTTATATTGGTAAAAAAGATAGACTTTCATTAGATAATGAATTAGAGTTAATCCATTATATATATTTTTTAGTTCTTACCCGGGTATTCTCACAACTTTTTAAAGGGTGAAACTAATTATGTTCGGGGTTCATGACTGCCCCTCCTAATAAATATGTTTCCTGAAAAAGGAACTTGTTTTATTACTCTTATAGGAATATAACAGTCCCTTAACCGTTAGACCAACACTTCATTAGTGTTAATCTACTATATTTAAGTCACATCATTTCTTCTATCTATATTTAAATACATTTAATCTCATTTTAAATATTCTAAAAATCTAGATTTTATCAATATCAATATAGCCCATGACTATATAAGAATAATAAGTAGAATATATAAAATTTATATATCATTAAGCTATTACACCACCTCCAGGATGCTTGCAATTAGCTTTTTGTCAAGAAAACTTAGTATTTATTTGGTATTGTGTTTGTACTAGAGTTTTAATATATTTAAATTTTTTTATTAAATCAATTTTTTATATTTTTGAATTATATTAACTTACTGATGTTAAAAATAAATTAAAAAAATATATTATTTTGATATATTTTCAAGTGAAAAATAATTTTAACTATAATCTCAAATAGACACTTCGCTCTTTAATAAGAGTTTCAACACAAGACCTCTTTTTTTATTCATCTGTGACACATATAATAAAACATTGAAAATCCAAAACTAACCTGAAAAAATAAAATAAAATTGATATCACATCTTTTATCTATTTAATAAAGAAAGGATCACATCAAATTTTTAAAAATAAAAATTGATACTAGAAAATCCAAACTAAAAGAAGAGGAATGGAATATTATGGAATAACAAGGATTGGAATATATAGTCTACCAAAGGAAAGAAAAAAACAAAAAAAAAGGAAAGGAGA
>Ga0325403_1006930_pt1 | contig 10817 bp, 6 predicted proteins | sample PopdelMetagenome_19_FD_205665 | JGI IMG/M metagenome (GOLD analysis project Ga0325403, IMG submission 205665) | Populus deltoides microbial communities from Bellville, Georgia, United States - Xylem-PdKOR-R4 | ecosystem: Host-associated > Plants > Phyllosphere > Stem > Wood/Secondary xylem...
ATTGTTTTGATTTACATTATATTAGTAGTCTCTCTTCGTGACCTTCGATCAAGGACCGACACTAGCATGCTTTTATTAGTAGAAAATCTCCATTTTCTTTCACTCTCAGGTCGCACAGTGTGAGCTTTTGTAATTCCAAAGAGATATCAGGCCTAAAGATTTGTTGCTTAGTCAACAGGTGATTAATTAATTCTTAATTATATTAAGATCCTCGTGTGCTTAAACTATGATTACACCCTAGATTAATTCCTCACATTGATTGAATGCAGATATTTGCAGAGTAGATTGGAATTTACTGATTAATAATATATTAAAATAATTTTTTTATTTTTAAAAATTTATTTTTGGTACTTGTGAAACAATATAAAAATACAAAAAAAAACTAATTTTAAAAAAATAATCAAAACATTTCTAAAATACAAAAACAAATAAATTTTTTGAAAAACTTTTGTAACTTTTCTTTAATCAAATTTCTTCTTGTTTGTTCTACAAACCCGAGACCAAACAACAAGGGAGTTGGTGATGATTTCATGAAAGAAATATATTGAAATAATATTTTTTATTTTTTTAAATTTGTTTAACATATTAAAATAATCTGAAAAAATAAAAAATTTATTTTAAAACAAAAAAAATATATATATAAAAAAATAAAATTCTTTTAAAAGCATTTTTAAAATATAAAAACAAATCATAGAAAAGTTTTCAAACTTTCCCCTAAATCAAATTGATTGACGTTTCTTTCACAAATCGGAGGAGAAACAACGAGAGAGTGGTGTTGCTGACTCAAGCATGGTCCCACTCGTAAAATGGTGTCGTATAGGCTAAGCCAACTAATGCGACGGGGACTGGCCGGTGCTTCCTCTTTGCCTCCTTCTCTCCATGCCACGTGTCATTGCTTACGTCATTTATTTTGTTTTCTGTTATATATTAAAAATATTTCTCAGTCATTCTTGAAATTAATTATTGAGAGGGTAAATTCATCATTAATTTCTTGAATCCCAGATATAGATATTTTTCTCCTTTTTTTTTTGGATTTAAAAATATTTCTATAGAGCTTGTGTATTTATCTCAATTTTGATGGATTTTTTTCTTTAAACGAAAATAATGGAACAAAAATATATTAATTCAAATACATGTATTTTTTTTATTCATAGAGTATTCAATTTTTTTACTGTATTTTTTAAAATACATTTCGGTATGTAGAACATGGAGGAGTACATGGAGGCATACTCTTGTCTTTTTTAAAACTTAGAAGTGTTGGAAAAGTCTATGCTACCATCCATATCAGGCTAGGAAGTTTGAATTTTTTTTTCCCAAGAAACAGAATATGGTAGGTTCCATGGTGGGCCACAAAACCTGAGTAGTTTTTAGCATAGTTACGAAACCCGATCCTACTTGGTGGATGAATTTGAGATCCGGATCTAGAATCGGATCGGGTTAAAAAAAAAATAGAAAAAGTCATGATTTGGCTGACCCGGCAAAACCCGGTCAAAAACCCGATTGCAACACATTAACTTTTGTTTTTTTTTTTCACTAAAACGATGTCGTTTTGATTTTTTTAAAATATAAATTGACTTGGTGACCTCGTCAAAACTCGAAACTCGGGCTTTGGACCGGGCCGGGTTTAAACTATGGTTTTTAATACTGTAAGATATTTTTTAAAGTATTTTTTTATTTAAAAATATATTAAAATATTATTTTATTTTTTTAAAAATAATTTTTAAAATTAAATATATTAAAATGATATAAAAACATAAAAAAATAATTTAAAATAAAAACAAAACTTAAATTTTAACAAAAACACCACTAGTCATGTTGCCAAATACATTGTTAGATGAGTTATTGGTCCACCTAAATCGGAAGCCTTTAATTCTATAGTTTTTGTTTAAAGTAAAACATGTCAAAAAAAGAAGTTAGCATAAAAGGACGGTTGGAAAAAAACTAACGACATAAATAGCATATTGATTTACAATTATTAAACTCAATATGGTTGATCGGGTGAATTTAGAAACCACCTAACTTTTTATTTGACCCATGTTGATGTCAGAGAAATTAACTTGGATTTGATTTGGTTTAACCTAGTTGATTTTATGAGCCAATTTATAACCCGGTCAAAATTTTATTTGATTTTTATTTTATTATTTATTATTTTTTTTTACAAAACAACATTATTTTAATATTTTTTAAATAAAAAAATTAAAAAAAATTATCTTGATCGGCCCGGATTTACCCATGTCAACCTGCTTAATCTTTAATTCGAATCTACAACCATGCCAAATCTACATATTGGTGGATTAAATTGTTGGGACTTGGGAACAACACAACCTATTGAAATATATATAAAAAAAATTGTTTTTTTTATTATCAATATTTATATTTTCTATTAAAAATACTTCTCAAAATTCTTAGTTATCAAAACAATTGGTTTACTAATATCATTTTATTCTTTTTTTTTGCATTATTACTAATCAACCTATTAAGTTAAGAAAATTTAAATTGATTACAGCTAATCATTTTCATTGATAGTTATTATAATTATTAATTACCCTACTAAATTAAGAAATTCTATTGAAATTTAAAATAAAATGATGTTAATAAATTAGTTTTTTTGATTTACGTGGGTTTAAAAATATAAATTAAACTTTCAATACCTTTGAACATTCCTTTGTAACCATCGTCTGCTTTTCTTGTATGAAAGGTATTGGCTTCCGAGCTTTTAATATCATCGTCTGCTTTTCAAGATTAAAAAAAAAAATTATGTGCATCAAAAGAAAAAATTGATGTTAAATATTATATTTATTTATTTTTTATTTTTATGGAATAATTATTTTTTTATTTTTGAATTTTATTGCCATTAACATTTTTATTGGTTCGTATATTTTAAGATTCATTTCTTTTATTGCTTAAAAAAGATCTTTACATTTCTTGATTAAGAAAATCATATTAGTGTGAAACTCACTTGCAATATTGTTTTATTTTTTTACTGTTTAAAAATTAACTTCTAATCCAACGTGTCTTTTATTAAAAGAATTGGAGATTTCATATTTTTGAGATCTGAAGTTCAATACCTTTGAACTTTCCTTTGTAACCATCATCTGTTTTTTATAAAAAGTACTTTTAGTTGAAGCTGGTTTGAAAAAATAGATGTTTGGTTAAAACTGTGGTTGAAATTGAGATTGAACAAAAAATAGTTTAATGTGTTTGGTTAATAATACTTTTGAAATTGAGGTTATAAAATAATTTTAAAAAATATATATTAATATTGATGGTTTTTAATTTAAATATTGTAGATTTAACTATTATTATTACATCATGAAATAAATAATACTTTATATAAAATATTTTTTATTGGTTCATTAAACTATCTACATTTCCATCACGTATGAAATACATCCGACAAGGACTACAGTTTTTTTGGTTTCTTAAGCACGCAACAACATCAGGTAAAATATAATCAGGAACAAAATTGGGATTGCGATCAAATTCTGCAAATGCTATGTCATCAAGCAATCTCTGTCTTATTTATATAGTGTTATTGAATAATGTTAAACACTAGTTTTTTGAATAAAACGCAATTAAAAAATAAAAAATAATTTTTATTTTTTATTTTACTAGGTTGGACCCAGTTCAATGTATTTTGCGTTTTGGACTGAACCGGGTTCGACCGGAACAGCATGCTACATTGTTCAGTCTACACCGTTCATCTTGCGCAGTGTTGATAGAATGAATTAATTAGCATGAACAATGTAGCAATGAGAGGCAGGAACACAAGAAGCATGAGAGAGGTAAGAACGCAGTGAGAAGCATGAAATTTCAGCTTCAACAAAACACGTTTTCAACGCAGATAATGGTAGGGCCACATATAAAAATCACGACTAACTTTATAACCAAACACTTAAATGCAACTGTTACACACTAAACGTAGCCACAAACGCTTAGTCAAACAGGCTCTTAATGTCATCATCTGCTTTTCAAGATTAAAAAAAAAATTGTGTGCATCAGAAGGAAAAATTAGTGTTAAATATTTTACTTATTTATTTTTTATTTTTATGGGAATAATTATTTTTTTATTTTTGAATTTCATTCCCATTAACATCTTTTTTATCAGTTTATTGGTTCGTACATTTTAAGATTCATTTCTTTTATTGCTTAAAAACATCTTTTACATTTCTCGATTAAAAAAATCATATTAGAGTGAAACACATTTGTAGTATTGTTTTATTTTTTTACTATTTTAAAAGTTAACTTGTGATTATATACGTCTTTATTATCGCATGTAATCCTAGCTTGATTTTATTATATGTAAACATTGATTTTTTAAAATTTTATCCTGTAAATCAAGTTTATGATTTTTTTCAATAATAGTAATAAAATTAATTTCATTCTAGTCCTTCTTCTTTTGATTTTTTATTTGTTTCCTTTTCGTTAAAGTTTCTTATGGTTTTTAATTTATCATTCAAATCAAGTTCATGGTTTTTGTTATTTCAACAACAACAACAATAGTAGTAGTAATAATACTAATAATTTTAACTATTGTGATTTTAATAATAATAGTAGGAGTAGGGGTAGGAGTAATAATAGTAATAATGATACTAATAATGTTACTAATAATACTACTAATAGTGATAATAATATTAATAATAGTGGTAATATTAATAGTTTATTATGATAGTAATAGTGGTGGTGGTGGTGATAATGATGATAATAATAATAATAGTATTAATAATAATAATAGTAACAACAATAATAAAACCGATAATAATACAAATGATGATGCTACTAATGATAACAATTATAGTAGTAATAATAGTTTTTTTTATAATAATAATAGTGTTAGTAATAGTAATAATTATGATAATAATATTAACAATAATAATAATTGTGATAGTAGTATTAATAATAATGATAATTTTGATGATAATGGATAGTAATAATGTTAATAAGGCTAATAATAATAGTAGTGGCAATAATAAAACAACAATAATAATAATGTTGTTAATAATAGTAGTAGTATGGGGGTGGTGCTAATAATTATAGTAATAATAATGATACTAATAATAATACTATTAACAATAATAGTAGTAGTAGTAGTAATAGTAATGATAATAATTGTAACAATAATAATTGTTGTAACAATAATAATAACTATTATAATTGTCACGACCCGAATCCCGGGTCTATGATCAGCAATGTAGGAGCGGTGCCAGCAAGATACCATAACTATGCTAAGTCTCTGAATAGACATATCAAAAAATCAAGCTATTTAAAAAAAATACAACATTTCATGATCTTTCAAAATATTATATTATTCAAAACTAATGAAACCAAATAATAGTTTAAAACTTCTCATCAGTAATTAAAATAAAAACAATAATTAAAATAAGGTAATAATGAAGCTTTTAATACATTAAATCAAAACTAAAAAGAAAGTCTTGCGAAACAAGCAAGGTATACCAATCAAAACTGAAAAAGCAGGAACACTTAACAAAGTCCACCTACTAACAAAAACTAAGAACATGAAATAATATTAAAAATGAGAGGTGAGTTCGACCAATTTAGTGAGAAAATAACATTTAATATATATTTTAGATATTAATAGTTTGCAAGTCGATTTATTTTGATACATATACATACTAAGCATATTATCATAAAGTAATGAAATACATGTCAGAGATCAGATAACACTCGAAAGCGACCAGATGACACCCGAAGGTGACCATTGTAGGAGGATCAATCGCCATAGGTTGGTGTCTCTCACACAAATTAGGCATACAAAATATTATGTGCACATAAACTAATTGTTCCCCGTTAACATAGAGTTACTGACAAGTCCTATATCAAGGCATAATAGATATTCATATAAGTATCAAAACAATGTATATCATATCAAATAGAATTTAGTTCAATAGAATGCGAGTGCAAATTCAAGAGTAGATGAGTACTTGGAAAATAAAGCAACATATATAAATATTTAAGAAGTTAACTAGTCGTACTCTTTATGTAATCAACATAAATATTTATTTATATTATATGTATATTAAAGATTATTCTACTCATCTGAAAAATATAGAACTAAAAAGAATTTCAGATGAAAGACCTGAAAATTCTATTGAGGATCGTTAGGAGAATCTACAACAAATATACAAAATATACTAACAAAATAACACAAATAAAAGACTCCAATACATAAAAGAAAATGTATAGTCTCCTAAATGCAGGGACTAAAATGATAATTTTCCAAAAACAAGGACCAAAATGTAATTTTACTAAAATTGGAGGACCAAATTGTAAATACATAACCATACTGAAATTTCACCCATAAACCACCCTCAATTCTATCCAGAAACATACCAAGGACCGAACTATATTTTTTTAAAGTTCAGGGACTAAAATGTAAATTCCTAAAATTAGGGGACCAAACTGAAATATTCCAAATAAATTATCAAACTAAGATTCATTATCCTTGACCTCACAAGAATACTGCCCATAATTCCAAAATAAATTTTAGGGGTCAAATTCTAATTTTTCAAAGTTCAGGGACTAAACTGTAATTTTCATAAATCAAGGACCAAAATAAAATTCCGTCATCTTTAACCTCAAGACCATTCTGTCCATATTTTTGAGAAAAGTTTAAAAAAATTTCTTAACCAATAACAAATCAATTAAATAAATCAATTAATAAATCCTTATTTCTAACAACACACCCAAAATCAATCACTTAACCTTAAACCCATAATAATTATGAATCAATCTTAATAACATAAACTTCAAATCATGTAACATATATTATTAAGTATAAGCAAAATAAGGATAATGTAGTTGATGATGTATTATCTAGGAGGTATGTTCTTCTTTCTACTTTAAATGCAAAATTGTTAGGATTTGAGTATGTGAAATATTTGTATACTAATGATAATGATTTTGGTAATGCGTATAATGCTCGTGATAAGTCAACTCATGGATAGACTTGATAATTATTTGTTTTAAAAAAATAAACTTTATGTGCCTGATAATTTTATGCATGAATTACTCATACATGAAGCTCATATGGGTGGTTTATTGAACACTTTGGTGTTAGGAAGACTCTATAGGTTTTGCATGAACACTTTTATTGGCCTAAAAAAGTGTTGTCTAATACTCATTTACATGTACCCAAGAAATCTTGAGTCAATATATTTATGGATTTTGTTTTAGGTTTACCTAGGTAAATAAAGGGTACAAATTTTATTTTTATGGTTGTAAATAGGTTTTCTAATAATGAAACATTTTATATCATGTCATAAAACTGATGATACAACCAACATTGGTAATTTATTCTCTAGAAAGATGGTACAACTTTATAAGATTCCTAGGAGTATTATTTTTTATTGTGATGTCAAGTTTCTTAGCTACTTTTAAAAGGTTTTGTGAGAAAAGTTTAAAACTAAATTTTTGTTATCAATTATTTGTCATCTATAAATGAATGGTCAAATAGAAATAGTGAATATAATTTTAATTGCTCTATTGTGTACTATCATTTAAAAGAATCTGAAAAATTTGAAGGATTGTTTGTCGTTTATTGAATATACATATAATAAGAGTGTGCATTTTATTATAGATCATTCACCATTTGCAATTATAATAAGTTTTGATTTCTTTACTTATTGATGAAATGATCAGTTTTGATGATAATAAGAAAGCATATATAATAAGATAAAGACACTTCACAAGAGTGTTTGACAACACATAGAAAAAAAAACAATATGCATCTAAAACTAATAAAGATCGTATATGTGTTCCTTTTTAACAAGGTGATTGACTTTTGGTGCGCATGAGAAAGGAAAGTTTCTAGCTATTGGGATATTTAAGTTGCAATCTAGAGGAGATGATTCATTCCAAGTTCTTGAATGAATTAACAACAATGCATATAAAGTGGATCTTTTATAAGAGAATGATGTTAATGCTATTTTTAATATTTCTGATCTTTCTCTATTCAATGTAGGTGATGATTTGAGATCGAATCATTTTGAGGAGAGGGAAAATGATGAGAACTGATAAACATCACTAAAGAATCCATTAGAAGTTTAGATTGGGTCAATTATAAGGTCAAAGACCAAGAAGATTAAAATGACCTTCAATGAGATAATTCAAAATATTTGGGTCAAGTTAAGTTTAAAAACTTTAACAAAGGATAAAAAAACTTTAATTAATATGATCCATGCAAAGGAATGAGGTCTTTATTAAACTTAAACATGCGACAAAGCTTGGTAGCAAAGGGGAAGGCGATACTGTTAGTTTCTTTATGGTTTGTGGACTTCTTATAAGGCAACCTTCTTATTTTATATGGAAAAATATTTTTGACAGCAAATGGTTTCTTTATTTTGCAAGGAATCCTAACTTTTCAAGGCTTCTTAGTTGGCAGTTTGGAATTAATTACTTCACAAGAATTCCTTATTTTATAGCAAGTCAAAGTCGACAATACTATCCTTTTTTTTCAAAGACATTAGAGTTAACAATTAGGGAGTTTAACTTGCAAATTTTTCCTAATTGTTTAAGGTCACAAAAGGTTAGTAATAATTTAATTTTACAAGTATTGTACTAAGTTGATAGTCTAAGTTTTCTACAAGGAAAGTTTAACAGCTTTCTTCTCTCCAAAGAAAATATATCGCAACATGTTATTTTACTTAGTTTTGGGGTTTTGTCATTTATTTTATAACTTTGGGTTATTTTTAATTAGGTCTTAATGTCACCTTATTAGTCCATCAGGGTTCGGTTATTTTGTAAACTATAAATACTCTATTTAAAAGGTTAAATGATTTAGCTTGGATTTTTTTCAGAATAATATTATATGTGTAAGATTACTTATACTCTTAGTTTTTCATTGAACTGTTCAGAACTTGTCAAAGATTAACTATATTTGTAGTGTTCATCCTTATACCTTGATTTTTTGGTAAAGTAATAATTGGGTTGGGTTTTTATGAATATGATTTTACCTTTTTTAGGTTTTTTTTTTTAATCTTGATCATGGGTTTTAGGGTTCCTACCCTCCAAGTTTGCATTACCCTAGTTAGAGGGAGGAGAGAGAGGGGATCACTAAATCCGATGGTAAAGAGAGAAAGTCTTTGTTAACATCGATTCTAGCAACATAAAAGATCGATCATAATATCAACAAGTTTCATTCAATGAAGGAAGTTTAACTTGGGTGTTATTTCACCTTAACATTACTTGAATGAGTAGATCTAACATCAAAATTTTTTTGGGTTTCAGGTTGATTTTTTGTTTTAGATTGAGTTTTGGGTTGTTTGAAGGCATAAACAAGTTTATCTAGGTCTTTATATTATTTTTAGGTGTTATTGAGTCAAACAAGGATTCAAAATTATTATTTTTGTTGAAAACCCACTGCCTTGATTTTTCAACGACTCTCCAGTCACCAGATTCTTGGCTTATAGACGACGTGTCATCTATAAGCTCTAAAAATGCGTTGTCTACATGAGCTAACAACATATCATTTGCATATATAGACGACACATCGTCCCGTTATGCAGATTGTACATCGTCTGTGTTGTCTTTTCAAAAATAAAAATAAAGGTGCATGATGCATCATCTGTCCTCTGTTATTTGGGAACAAAAGCCTCTTTACATGGGTAGGCCCCTGTGCTTGGCTTGATTTTTTTTTTTATATGTGTTCTTCATAGTTATTAATCCTAACTTAGGGCAAGGACTCATGATGAGCCATGAGCTAGGCGGGTTAACTAAGAAAAAAAATTCCATTTTTTTTAAATAAAAGATCAAAATGATATCGTTTTGTGTTTTTTAAAAGTCAACGGGTTTTAGACTAGACTTTAACCAGATCAACCCTGGCTTTTAAACGGGTTATGTCATGTCAATTACTCCCTTTATTTTTTTTAAAACGTAACCTGACCTAGGTCCTGGGTCAACCGGGTTACGGGGTCAACTAGTCATGCTGATACGAGTTTTATAAATATAGTATTTTCAATCCCTTAAACTTAAAAAAATATTATTTAATCCTTTTTTAATATTTTAAATCCTATTTTTTTTTGGTGTAGTAAAAACATCTTCTTTATCAAATGTTTTGTTTTTAAATAGGACTTTTTTTTAGTCCTACGAGCTACCCATGTTTTTTTTTGAAAATCTTCTTTTTGGTTGCTTGTATATAAAAAAAATCTCATGCACCTAATTGGTGTATAATTGAATAAAACATAATTTTAGAAATAAAAAGTTATTAGATGATGTCGAATGCATAATTTAAATCACAAATTTGATAGGATAACTCAAGTTAATTTATTTTTTGTTTCTTTATTTTAATTTGATTTTTTTTATTTTCAATTTTATTATTTAATATTGAATTGATTGAGAATTTAAAATTATAATTTTTTATGATTTTTTTTTTATGATGTTAACATATATTCTTATAATCCAAGTCATAAATTTAGTTGATTAATTAAGGTTTATCAGTAATGTTTTCAATTATAATTTATTTTTAACGTGAACAAATTCTCACAACCCTTTTACCAATAATTAACTTATTCGCTGAACCGGAGAGACCAATTCTCTCCGGGCACAATGGGATCTCCTTCACAGCTCATGCCACTCGAGCACTCCCTGCCGTGTCCTCCAACACACGACACAAACTTGTAGGCAAAACCGAAGGCGAGCCCCAACATCTGATAAAACAAAACAGATCGGCATCTGCCACGTGGCAAAAAACAACGGCCAGATTCATTTGGACCCCCCACCGATTATTTATTATTTATTATTTATTTATTTCCCTCTTGGTGCATGGGTTTCTCCTGGCCTTAATAACGCGCTCTCTAGCC
>Ga0325403_1006931_pt1 | contig 10816 bp, 8 predicted proteins | sample PopdelMetagenome_19_FD_205665 | JGI IMG/M metagenome (GOLD analysis project Ga0325403, IMG submission 205665) | Populus deltoides microbial communities from Bellville, Georgia, United States - Xylem-PdKOR-R4 | ecosystem: Host-associated > Plants > Phyllosphere > Stem > Wood/Secondary xylem...
GCCTGGATGCACTGATTAGCTGCCTAAAGGTCAAAAATCAAAGGGGAAACTGTGGTCTCCAAGCAGCCACATCTCTAGGGAAGGACACGACATGGAAGAAATTGAACAAAATTATCGCGAGATCAACAAGTTTTTTGGTGATAAACACTGCTAGAATCTACCGTAAAAGACCTCACAATCCACATATAAAATTATTGTTTTTTTATTATTATTATTTTGTTAATTGGGAACTTCTGATCATCAAGCATTGGGGCTGGAGCTATCTGCTGGTCTAATTTTGAACACCGAGAGCCCTTCTAGTTTTTCCCCTGGATCAATCATACGCACCAAAAAGCAGCCAGTTTGTGGTTAGCATCTTCATTGATCGAAACGTGAATGAAATAAACAAAACAAATCAGAACCATTGCATTTCCATTCCATGCATGAAACTTCAAATGCAAGCATCACAATAAACATGTGAATATGTTCTTCCTTTCTTAAACAATGGACTGCAATGTCAACCAGGGAAAAGTTGGAGCTTTTTGAGAGCAAATTCTTTCGCAGGGCAGAAATATACATGTGCTAACAAGTAGTTATGTGCATGGTTTTTGACAAAAAAAATAAAAGCCTGACAGGAATATTTCATAAAAAGAAAGAGTACGTGTTTTCATTATGATTGCATGGACAAAATTAACAAAAGAATATTTCGTGTATATTTTATGTTTTCATGGATATTCTTTTCTTGAGAGAGAAACATACATCACATCTTGTGCCGACTGCCACTCACATTGCACTGATGTGATAATCATCTAAAAATTAAATATGATTTTTTTTCCAGAAATTCAAAGGAGGAGAAGTAGAAGAACAGGGGTTTGTCAAACCACAACCCAAATCGAAGGAGACGGTTTAGCATGCTGGGTTGCCTAAGCAAGAATCTTTTTTAAATTTTATTTTTGGAACAACAAATAAAGAACTTCATAACGTGCATTCATTCTTTGTTTGGTCTGTCATTACAGCTCACCAATGTCTCTAGGGTGAAGTCTTGCAAGCTAGATTGCTCAGCAATCAGCATCATAAGAACCACCTGATCTAAAATGCATTGCAATAAATCAATTATGTAAATGTTACCAGCTGAAGAAGAATTGGAATAGGAGGAAGAACAAACTCCTATCACGAATTCAAAAATATAATAGCCATTATAAAACCCATACGCGCCGTTTCATTTAGTAACCCATACGCGCCGTTTCATTCCATATAACACTGCACGGCAGTTAACACAACTATTATGCTGAAGGTTCTCAGAACCATTTAGAAGGTTAGTTGTTCTATATATATGTACGTGCATGGTAACAGAGGAATAACAAGAATTATAATGAAAGCATGAATTCCTTTATTTCAGGAAAATACTATCAGTGTGGTGTTGGTGTGGTATCAACGGCCTCTCAGTTAATTACAGCACTATAATCTCTGCCTCCTCCATAGCCACCACTGGATATCATCCAGTTCGGTTCCCTTGCTATCTTCCCCGTAACAGTAAACTTGCCCAGCAAAGATCCTGAGGCCACCAAAGAAAACCCCCCGAGTCCCAACTAAATGTAGAAATCGAGACTAGACATTCATATAGACTGCAAATACCAGGCACTAAATTGCATAATAATGATTAATGAGACCATAGGAAAGTTAGATACAGGCCCGCTTTCATATCAAGATGAAATAACTTTTGACCATTGAAAAATTCTCGAAAAAAACCACACGAAATAATCAGAAAGAACATAAAAAAATAAAAACATTAGGTGCCTTGTAATATTTTCTTATTTAGCTTACCAAGAGAAACCAAGTACACTCATCAATAAAACGATGTATATTGGAAAATAATTACCGTGAGCAATTGTCCAACTTCTCTCCAGTATAGAATATAGTTAAAAATTTGTTCGGGCTTCAAAATTTGGCCGATCATAGACTAGTGTAGATTCTCCGAAAAAACTAAGGAGCCATATCTCTCTCTGTCCGTCTGTTTGACAACTATTTATGACTTACCAGCCACAACCTCAAACACGTGGGGAAGAAAAGCAATTATTAGTAGTGTGTTGCTCCCTTGTGATCTCTAGGCAGAAAATAGCCAATTGGAGGCTCTGGCACACCAACATGAGAAAGGGAGATGCCGCCACATAATTACAACGAACTCAAGAAAGTCACAGCATACGTCATAAATGCAGGACCAGAAATAACCCATCCTCACAGAAATTGCCAAATCCAGTAAGATTAACACAAATGATTCTTATTCAGGATGCTGGAACTCAAGATCCAGTTTCCTCTTTAGATGAGATCTGTCAGCACTGCACAAGGGAACAAAGAACACATATTAAGAACACTGAGGGTGAAGTCAAAATATCATTGCAAACTGTCCGGATGCATATGTTTCAGTTTCCTTAAACATTATGGTATCATCCAAAGAACTAGTTTTATGGAACAAAGGAAGTGCGAGGGAGTGTCTCGAGAGCATATTTACCTGTACATATGTTTCCAAAAGGTGGAAGGAAAGCTTATGTGAGGCAAGGCATGCATGAGCCTAATATAGGTTGAGTACAAAGCATTTCTCAGACAATGAAATTAGTTTCTGGGGAAAGGTTAATTATCGTACAAATCTAATCCACTTTTTATTTCACATAAACAAAATGGAATTGGAATCTAATGTAGTTTTATTTACCTACTTTTTTCTTATTTAGTTGATAAGAAGATATTTTTATAATCCACAGCCATCATTTTATTTCTCTAGATGCCTTTCCTGTCTATTTATCATTGTTTAATGATCATATTAAAATTCAAAAAGTGAGCTTGTATTGTAAAAGAATTTGTTGGATTCTTTTATACTAACTCCCAGTAATATCAAAAATAAAAAATATATCTGATATTAGGCTTGATATGGGACAAAAAAAATTGGGGTGAGAAATTACAAGAATTTTTTCTTTCTTTCTTTCTTTCTTTTTTCCCTTTTCTTTTTGGGTAAAAGAGCAATACAAATTCAAATGAAAATAATGCACTCATGCACAAGATTGAAATGGTAAAAAAGTAAATATTAAACATGTATATGTTAAGGGTACCAAAATTATTAAGAGAGTAAATCCAAGGTATGTTTTTGTTAGTAGTGTGATGGTGATGTGGTGACTCTGCTGGAGGTGGTGTTGTTTGGTGGCGGCAAGTAAAGTAGTGGTGCTGGTGAGTAGCAGTACTGGCCGTGCCAATATGGTGATCTCAGCTTTTAATCTCCTTAGCCTAAAGCACTTAAGTAGAACCTCCCATAAAATGAGAATAGCATTTAACTCGCCTTTAATCATTTTAAGGGATTTGGAAAACTTTTAAGATACATTATATTTTAAAGCTACAAAAAATATGAATAAAAAAATGCCAAGATATATAGTTTAATGATAGCATTTATTGTCTTAATTTCAACCAGGATACAATTAATGTCTTCAACCATAAGTGAAGAAGAGAACAAACTTTAGATGCTCGTTAATTCATTTCAATAGTGACTGTAAATTTGTAAAAAGTTTATGGGGAGTTTATCTCCGTCGAATGCATTCTAATTCAAAAGTTGGTTAATATCAAGGAGGGAGTTTATCTCTCTCATCAACTATTAATGGCAGTCTAATATTCAAGAAAAGAAGAATCTATGATATACATTAAAATTTGCTCAAAGAAGATTTCTAAGAAGAAAACAATATCATAGTGATATTTAAAGAAAAGATAAGAGACATTAAAGCAAAGGTCAAAGACAAATAAACATACAACCAAGAGTCTCACATCTAGTTCATAAGAACATGTGCCCTCATAACATAGCCTCATTAATAGATAGCCTATCCTCAGATTAAAAGTAGCTATCTGGCATCCAAACATATTGACCCAAATTATAGTTAGCTGTTTACAGTAATCAGACCATTCTTTCCAAAATTTAAATTAACACATCTAGTTCACAATGAGATTTCTAACCTTGTAAGAGAAAAATGAATTGGACTCAATGCTTAAATCCCACCATCAGGTTAGCTTTTGTTCATTTAATCTAATGTCACATTTATTTTTTGTAATAATGGAGCATGTCTTGTACGTTCCCGACTTACATATATAGTGCTCCTAGCCTTATTCAATTTAACAAAGCTCAACCTCCACTGTAATCCCCAAGAAAGAGCAAAGAAAAAGGAGAATATAAAAAAGGTCCCAAATTAAATTTGAAGCTTAAGCCCACATAATTTGAAAACTTGAAGCCTTAGCTCTAGGTCAAATATGAAATTTCTTATGAAAATACATGACGACAAGAATATAAATCTAAACTCCACCTTCAAGTTTAACGGGCTGCAACCTTATTTGCTTTCATTATTTTTAGGGAAAAGGGCATGGTTTAACCATTTTGAAGTAATTCTTCATAGAGATAGTTTTACCTGTTAATCGTAGGTCTGCTCATTGGTTTTGATCCAAAGACAGAAAAATCTACTGACATCAGCACCGGTTCATTCCTGCCAGTGTTATCCCCAGCTGCCTGTCTAATCTCACCGCCACATTCATCAACCTTACCAACTTGGAATGAATTTCCAGCAAACCCTTCACGATCTGACATCACTCTTCTTGCCTTCCTTTTTGGTGACAAGACAACAGGACCATCATGTACATCTGAAGTCCTAGGATTGTGTGATTCTCTCTTGGGAGCAGGTCTAGGGAGCTTAGCTGGATCTGTGGGCAGAGGTATGGAGGTGAAATACCTAAAAGCAAAACAGAGATGAGAGCGGGAAATGAAATGATAATATAGATTTCCAATTTGAAAGATTTTGGAGACCTGTGTTCCAATGCCTGTTGCACTGAAATTCTAGCTCTTGGATCATATGTAAACATCTTAGATAACAGATCTAAAGCATCGTCACTAGCCGTTGGACACAGTTTTCGCCAAGGTTGTATAATCTGAGATGAATATTCTACAAAATCAGGAAGCCATTCCAAATCAGGCCACTGCAAAGGAGTTGGAGTCCCCAACTTCTGAAAGATCTTTCCTAGTTGATCGATATCGCTATCCCCCTGTCAGACACTAAAAGTTAAACTGGTTCTGCAAGTGGTGATTGCAAAATGCTCCATGGGCATACAATTGATGAACATCAAAATGATTAGCTAGATGTTACAATAAAATGAGCTTTAGCCAAATCAATTTGTATCCACTATTCAGCATGTTCTTAGAAAGGAAAGCGAAAGGAAGAAAATGTATGCACTATGTTTTGATAATGTACCTAGGAAGAGCATGTCTATGGATTCACAATTGAAGGCAGAACCCCATAGCCCAAACCTTTATTATTTAAAAGAAAATGGTCAGATGAGATTCCTTGTTGTCAGTGTTCATTTAGCAACTTTTAGTGACAAAAGATGCATGAAAGGAAGGAGGTAAACGTCTCTAACAAGAGCAAAGAAAGGCAAGAATTCCCTTTGATGTCCATTGACAATATTGACGAAATAACTGGGTGGGAGTGGAAAATTCATACAAGTCTTATTCACAAATAAGGAATTAGAGCTTTATTATATTCTCCGATTCCTGTTCTTGGTGGTTTACTGTTTGGGAAACTAACTTAAATGTATGGACACGTATATTGTGGAGCTTGGAATTCCTCTCCCACGCGAAACCTCTCAAATCCACAAGCAATAAATCTTATACTCTACCAGGAGTCAGCAAAGATTTGCCACAAATAGACAAAAACTAGTGCCACGTATCACAAGCTACTGGAAAATGAAAAAGAAAAGGATAACTTAGTGTCTTTCCGTTGTTATGGGAAATTTTAGGAAATGGGACATTGTGTGGCACAAAAACCTTAAAAAAATTGGACAGGATTTATCTTAATGAGAAAAAAAAGAAACTTTAACCTTGAGTTCCTAGGCTTTCCAAAATACAACTGACAAAGGGTAATTGCACAAATTCAAATATAATGGTCTAAGATTGGAAATGAAAGATTTACATGAAAAATATTCCAGATTCCTCTCATTTATCTTTAGGCCCATTTTAACCACACATCTTAGAATTTTCATTCCACATGTTTTGATGCCCCAACACCAACAATGAAGTTCACATTGCCATAGCAGAAAAACAAAGCATAATTGCAGGTTATGCAGTTAAAAGGACTTTCAAGAAAAGAATTCCAAGCATGGGAACATCATGAAAAATTTACTCTTTGATCATCGTTAGAATTGGCCCCCTTGACCTCTTGACCCAGGTATTAAGTTCCTAGGCTTGAGGCAAGGCATTGGATTAAGTTCACATTTTGCAAACAATCACAAAAACTATTCCAAATTTAAGGAGAAAGTAACGTGTTAACGTGAAAGTTCGCTGGTAGCCACTGTACCAATGAATTAAACTAGAGATCCTAATTTCAAACCATGCTTAGAGAACTCAAGCTCCCAATTTTACAGCTAGAGATCCAATTGCAAACAATGTTTAAAAGTACAACTTTAATCCATATAGAACTCTACACAAAAGAGAATAGGCCAACTGCATAACTAATATGACTGCTAAAACTATGAAGAGTATTTTTCAAGAGTGAAAACCACATTTATGACAAGCATGAAAATCTACTCACCTGTAGGAATGGTCTGCGATTAAGTAGCTCTGCAAATATACAACCTGCAGCCCATACATCAACACTAGCACCATATTGTTTGGCACCAAACAAAAGTTCAGGTGCTCTATACCATCGAGCAAAGACCTGGACATTGGTATTCAAACTTGCAAGTTTAATTATTTGTGGAGGATACAGGACAAAAGGAAATGATCAAAACAATTGGGGGGGGGGGGGGGAATGGAAACAAAGGATGATTTATCCATTACAGCATCATTCCTGACACATGATGTATGGTTCATAAACAAAGATTTGAACTGGTTCCACACCAGCCATCTATCATATGATCAGCTATCACTGCTGCTAACAAAGCTTATTTCTTAAGCAAAACATTATATCAGATCTTAATTATAAAAATCCTTTAACTGAAAATGCTTGAACGTACGCACTTACTTGGTGTGTGAACTTGCGACCAGGACTTCCAAAAATACGTGCTAAACCAAAATCTGCAAGCTTGAGCTGCCCATTAGATCCAATCAACAAGTTATTTGGCTTCATATCCCTGCACATAACAAACACCATACATTTGATACCAATTCTGGCAGGCAATTAACATCACAAACTAGCTTCTCAACGACAATGCAATACCTATGCAAAACCCATTTCTTATGGCAAACAGCTAGTCCTTTCAACGTCATCTGAAAATATGATTTTATATCCCCTGGCGAAAGAAATATATTGGGATCGCGAATCACCGCTTCAAGATCAGTCTCCATGAACTCAAACACAAGATGCAAGTTCCCTTTGTGAGGGAAGGCATGGATCAACTCGATTATATTCGGGTCTTTAAGCTCTTTAAGAAGTTTAATCTCTCTAAGTGCTGTAAAATTCACTCCTTCCTTCTGTCTTCCGAGCCGAATTTTTTTGATTGCAACAGTCTTCCCAGTCTGCAACATGCCCAACACTATCAATTAAAAATACAAAAACAACCTTATGGAACCTAAGCCCCCATTTTTTATTTATTTCAGACAATTACCCTATACATACCAACTTAAAATCTGATCAAATTAAGTAAAACTAAATTAGTATTTTTACTAACTAAAATAACTCCCTGAAAACCAAAATCAAAAGCAGCTTTCTTTCTTTCTTTCTTTTCTTTTTTCCCCTTTAATTTCTCTATAAGCAAACAAAACAAAACCTAAAAAGTTGAAAATTTCTTCAGTTTTTATACATTTGTCATAAATCAAACAAAACAGAACCTAAAGATTCAAAATTCCCAGTTCTAAGGGACAAAATCCAGGTAAGATTAATTACCTTAGTATCAATGGCTTTGTAGACAACACCATAAGTACCTTCACCAAGAATCTCTCGCTTTAGATATCTATCCGCTACTTTCTTCTCCACATCATTCTCTGACATTCTCGATTTATTTTATCCGTGACAAGAAGAGAGCCTTTAGGCTACAGCGCGTAAATTGCTAGACCGGCAGTGCCTGAAAAAAAAGAACTAGATGTGAGTGAGGGACAGAGTCAAGGCAACGTATATAAGGTAATTTACAAATTGATACATACAGTTTGATGTTAGTGACAATGTGGTATCTGTAGCTTCGATTGCTTTTAATTTTACTCAATAATTTCATTTATTTTGCTTTCCAAAGAAATTATAGTATTCTTTTTTCTTAATATACAAGGTATCTTGAATCCCATTACGCGCAACCTCTCAACTCCAAATAAAATTTGTAAAACAGAACTTACATCCTGCAATCTCTAGCTGTTAGTATAGTTTTGGTCGAGTGTCAAAAAACTACTATGTTACAAACAAATGTTCGAGCACAGTTATTTTGCTCAGAAAGCCCGAGCTACAATGACTGCCAGCGAACTTCTGACCACCAAAACACCATTAAAGCAGCCACTCACATCCCTATAACGTTCTCAATTTCATTTGCAATTCAACTTCATCAAAAAAAGTCACAGTTCAGTTTTCACGGACACTGATGGAAGTGTCATTTTTATATTTATTTATGGCCGGAGCAGATCTAAAATGGGGCGTGATTTGCTGTGGTGGTTCACACGGATAAGTTGATGGTAACGGATCATCATTGGCGATAGCTCAACTCCCTCTTCTTCTCTTTCACTTTCAGGCTTTCAGCCGTAATGCATTAGTTGTCAATAAAAAAAAACAGTTAGAGGTGTATATATTCACAGGAAAATATTGATTTTTCTTTGCTGATAAAATTTGAGTCTGAGTTAGTAGATGTAAAACAAGTTATTTGGGGAATGAGCTTTAATTCAGTAATTAATTCATATAAAAAATTAATAAGATAAAAATAGTATTTTTTATGTGTAAAGAAGACGTGACGTTCTCTGTCTCGTTGATAATATTTTTTGTCTGGTGTTATTCAAATAAATCTTCTTTTATTTTTTTTTTAAATTCAAGAACATATAACCCAAAATATATCTAAAAAACATTATCCAAAGAAATACAGATAAAAAATATTATTCATAAATAATACCATATATATTAACATTCATAAATAATATCATATATATTATTATTTATAAATAATAAATCGATGAGAACCAAAAATAGATTGGTCAAGATCGGTTGCGCCTCACAAAAAATAAAAATAAAAATAAAAATAAAAATAAAGGTTGAAATGAAGCTTGGTTCATGTTAATATTATTATTATTATTATTATCATCATCATCATCATCATTACCACCATCACTACCATCATTATCATCATCATCATATCCATTAAAATCTCAAAACATTGTGTATGTAAGGGATTTATCGTTTGGGAATACGGTGCAAACCGCGTTCCACAAAAATTTAAAATTTTTTTTGTTAAAAATTAATTTTTTTATATATTTTAAATCATTTTGATGCACTAATTTTAAAAATAATTTTTTTAAAAAAATATTATTTTAAAATATTTTAATATAAAAAATATTTTAAAAAATAACCACAATCATACCAACACCTCAACAAGTGGGAAGTAATATTTTTATTAATAGTGTAACAAATAAACGACAGCACTGACCTCCACGTGGATAAACTCACACAAAGTTCCACTATTCCTTCTCAGCATCATGTTCATATTTCATGGCATCCCACCAGTCTACAAGCAATCATGTAAGTTGCATTAAGAAAATCATGTATTATATTAAATAAGGGAATACATTTTCCATTATTATAAATAAACTAAAAGTAAGGTGAAAACATTGTTTACACGTGTACCATGCACCCTCTCATAATTCATGGTGTTTTTTTTCTCTTCAATTTAACTCTTTTGTTGCTAATTGCTTCTAATTTATTGATGAATGTAGGATTAAAAATTAGGGGATCAGAGTTAGAAAGATGAAAAAACTAGATGGTTTTTTCAAACTTAGCGTGAAAAGTTAACTTTTATCCTTATATTTTTTAATTGATAGTTTTATCATCCTTGTAGTTTTTTAAAATTCAATTTTGATATAATACTTTATTATTATTTTTTTAATTTTTAATTTGAGAGAGGGTGGTTGATTCATATGGTAAAAAGATAAAATCTCAGTTCATTTGTTGATCTTGATATAAATAAGTTTTATTCTATGAAAAGAATTACAGTGAGGTGTTTTTTTTAATCTTATTGTCTAAGATAATAGATCTAAACTTAAAATTTTTTTTGAATTTAAGTTAATTTTGGATTTTTTCAATTGATTTTAAGATTATTTCATTCTATAATTTGATTTATTAAGGTCTCTATACTGTTTTCTAGTTATTGGTAAGCTTTTTAATTTTTTTAAAAAAGATAGATAATGTTTCATTTATTTTTTATTTAAAAAGAAGACTTTAATTTTCAATCTATTTTAACTTAAAATAAACCTGGTAAAATTAATTCAATATGTTATCATCTTAATATTGCTTTTAAATATCTTTCAATGTTTCACTATCTCAATATTCAATATATAATAAATTTTGAATTCATGATTGAATTTAAAAAAAAAAACACATCAATAATATTTGGATAATTTTTATTGTGTTTAAAATAAAATTTAATTTAACCCGCAGCATCCTATTTATGAACTAAGGAATGAAAAATATAATTTCTGAAATTTCTATTAGTGGATTCCTTCTCTATAACAGTAAGAAAAAAAAAATCAATGCTTTCACCATAAAGACCATTGACTTTTCCTAAATGGTTTTTCACTAAAGCCGTTCGCTGCTGATAATAAAAGTTGCCAATGAGTTGATTGACACTAGTTCACTGCAAACTA
>Ga0325403_1006933_pt1 | contig 10814 bp, 3 predicted proteins | sample PopdelMetagenome_19_FD_205665 | JGI IMG/M metagenome (GOLD analysis project Ga0325403, IMG submission 205665) | Populus deltoides microbial communities from Bellville, Georgia, United States - Xylem-PdKOR-R4 | ecosystem: Host-associated > Plants > Phyllosphere > Stem > Wood/Secondary xylem...
AAAGATTAAAAAATCACAAGGGGTGAAACTTTAAAACATTTCTAATTTGATAGATTAGTTATAGATTAAAAAATGATAGGGGTGATATTGAAAAATATCATAGAGTGCTAACTCAATAGAACAAAAATAAAAAAAAAGAAAAAGAAAACATAAGCTTGAAAAAAAAGGAAGAAAAAACAACCAAATTCAAGCAAACCTTCTAAATCTGATCCAATCTTTAAAACCATGTAAAATTCTAGACTTGAGTTCAATTAAGAAACTTAACTCTCAATAAATCTAATTTTGAAGGATGAAATCGAGAAAAAAAATATTAATATAAAAAACTTGCAAATGAAAAAAAAAACAGCAACAAAAAGAATATGGATGAAATTTGATAGAAAAAGCCCAATGAGAATAAAAATTGAAAAAAATAATTCTAAACAAAATAAATCGCAATTAAAAGAATTAGAATCAAACTTGAAATATTAAAAAATCATGAGGGGTGAGTTTAAAAATTATTTGTAATATGATAGATTATTTATAGATTAAAAATGGTAGGGTGTGAAATAGAAAAAAATTATAGAGGGATAACATAATAGAATTAAACCGGGGAAACAAACTAAAAAAAAAAGATAAGAAATAAGAAATATCAGTTCAGAAAAAAGGAAAAATCGAGCAAACTCAGTAAACCTCTTAAACCTGGTCTAATATCTAAAAGTCACATCCCATGAAATCTTTACCCTGGATTCAATCAAGAAACTTAAATCTCAACTAATTTAATATGCAAAAGCAACAAAAAGTATAAGGAACAAAATTGATAAAAACAAAAACCCCAAAGAGGATGCAATTTAATGAAACAAATTTAAAAATGATTTCAAATAAAATAAATAGAGATTAAAATAATAAGGAATAAATTTCAAATATTAAAAAAAGCATAGGGGTGAAATTGAAAAACATTTGTAATAACCAAGCAAACTCGGGCAAACATCCTATACCTGGTCAAATCTTAAAAACCCGCAACCAATAAAGCCCTAGATCTAGGTACAATGAAGAAGTTTATTATTAGTCAATTTAAAAACTTGTCAAAACAAAAAAATTGAAAATCAAAAGAATAAGGATTAAATTTGATAGAAAAAAAAAAGATGATGAAATCATAAAACAAAATAAATTTAAAAAATGACCCCAAATAAAAACTTGTCAATGCTAAAAAATTAGCAATCAAAAGAACACGAATTAAATCTTATAGGGAAAAAAAAAGAGAAGGAAGGTGAAATCACAAAACAAAATTAATTTAAAAACTGACTCAAAACAAAAAAAAATAGCAATCAAAAGAATAGGGACCAAATTTAAAGATAAAAAACTGTAAGAGGGATGAAATTGAAAATACATATCAATTTTATAGATTATTCAAAATAAAAAAAAGAATCTTAATAAAAAAAAGGACTAAATTTGAAGAACCAACAAATTAAAGGGTTGTTCTTGAAATTTTAAAGGGTTGGCGTGAAAATCTAGAAGGGGAGAGAGAGAAAACAAATGGGGGGAAAAGAAGAGGCTGAACTGCCGTGAATGGTGGCGCACACACCGCCTTATGAGGTTGGGGATACCGAGACCTTTCAAACACCGCTCAAGAAAGCGGTGTTTTGTGACTAGAAGAGCCCTCACATGTCGCCCGAACGACACAGGGGTCGTCCACACGCTGGCGTTTGTGCTGAGCACACGCCAACATGTTTTTTAATTATATTTAATAAATATAATTTCCAAAAATACCCTTTAGTACCCTCGAAATTTACAATAAAAATAAAGTAAAATGACAAAAAATCCTTTAGATGAAAGTTTAATTGGTTTGGTCTATAAAGGTATCAAAGTAATTATATTATTCTATGAAAAATAAAAATAAAAGGGATCACTTGAGCAACAGACATTGAATTATTTTATTCAAGGGTTAAATAAGTAATTTTATTGTACATTTAAAAGACAATTACCAATATAACGTCACATAACCCATAAAAAATATTAATGTCATTGTTAAAAAACTGCCTTCCCCCAAAGCCAAGTTAAAAGATTTAATGATCAAAGGACAACATAGTGATTACATTATTATAATAAATAGTAAATTATGTCTTGAGACACTGTAACTTCTCTAGCAAGCTTAACTTTTTTTTCTTTTTCATTGCATTGTTTAGATTGAAGGTTAATACTCATATGGTTATTGTTAGATTTTGTATTAGAATTTGAGCAATCACACTATTATGGATTGTATCAAATCATTTTATAATGTTTATTGCCCAATGAGATCAATAATTTGACATATTATTTTTTTCTTTGCATCTCTTTTGATTTGGTTTGTTATAATAGTTATAATTTAGTATGAGTTTGTTTTCCTTTTTTTAATAGTACAGGTGTGGAAGGTGATAGTTTATTTGAAAATTTATTTATAAATATGGTTAATAAGGCCAAATTAAAAATAAATTTTTATTGTAAATTATTATCCACTAAAAAAATTTAACATAGAATATAATTAAAACAAATTATGAATAAATAAACAATTAATATCAAAGAATCCTTAGTTGACATGTTTGTGAAACTAAAAACTCTTCAAAAAAATAAAAAAAACAATCTTAAGGTTTTATTTTAACTAGTCATTTGTTTAGTTTATACATCTAGAACTTTCCAAAGTAGTTGATAATTTAGGAAGTTGTTAGAATTCTAATCTTAAGATTAAAATTCATTTACTGGTGTTTTTTATATGCTTGTCTATCAAATCTAAATATATTATCTAGGCCTGTTCATGGTTCGGTTCGGTTTGAACCATAAAAACCAACCGAACCGAGTGACTTAAATTTTTGAAAATTCAAACCGAACCGAACCGAATTCCGGTTCAAACCGAACCGGTTCGGTTCGGTTAAATTCGGTTTTTTGGCTTTAAAACCGGGAAACCTAATCACCTGAATTCCTAAAATCCATAATGCCAAACATGAAAATTATACAATAGATTTCTTTCACGGAAGGATATTTTGCATCAGATGATCCCTAATAGCTCCATTTCAATTCTCAATATATAATAATAAACAAAAACCAAACCTAAGGAAATCCCAGCATAATTTTATACGATTTCTCAGCAACATAAACATAATTAATATAAAAGTCAATCCTCCAATGAAATTCTAGTTACAAAAGAAAGTCCAACAAAATCAGGCAGATCTAACAACTCAATCAAAATGGAAAGGAGAAAGACGACGAATGAACTTTGTACTGAGAATTGAGCTCTTCTTTGAGCTCAAGGATTTCACCCTTCCTGGTTGTCGAGAAATACTTTGAATCATGACCGCTCATGCTTGCCTGCTTGTTTGGCTCTGCAAATTTGTAAATGGTGAAAGACAGACGTGCGAGCGAGAGATAGAACAGAGACCGAAATGTGAAGTGAAGAGAGAACCAAAGAGATGGAGATGTGGGTTTTTGTTTGGCTAGAGAAGAGACAGATGCAGGGGGTAGAGACGCAAAGTGGATGAAAATTAAAAGGGAAATGAAGAAGGGAAAACCAGTCTCTAGTCTGGGCGGCGGCGAATGTAATGTTATTAGGGTTAAGTTAACTGTAGACTAGTATTTATAGTATTTTATGGTTGGTGACTTGGTTCGGTTCGGTTCACCGGTTTCTGCTGTAAAACCGGAACCGAACCGAACCGGCAAGATTTTATGGTTTTAAAAATTGGTTTAATCGATTTTTCATCTTGGTTCGGTTTTCTCGGTTAATTTTTCATCGGTTTTTTCGGTTTTCTCGGTTAATCGGTTTTTTTAAACACCCCTAATATTATCTAATTATTTAGTTTATGCGCTTTTGTTATAACTTGGTACTTTTTCTAATTCTCCATGCTAAGTTATTAGGGAATTTTTTAGTATGTTTTTTCCTGTTTAAATTGAATTTGTCTACTACATTTATTTATTTGTCTACTACATTTCTTTGTGATTTGCATGTTTAAATCTATATTTTAATTATATATATTTGGCTATTATTTTAAAAAAATTATCATGACTCCAACTTAATAGCAAGCTACCACAATCAATGTTGCTTTCGTAAGTACTACTTTTAAAGAAAGAATTTTATCATCATCTTTTGTGGTGTATATTGAGAAATATGAAAAGTTCAATGATGAAACTTTAAGAGATGGTAACAAAAGATATTGATTTATCTAATCACATTGAACTTAGCAAAGTTCTTATTTGAAGAAGCATTAAAGATGTCAGGTAATGAATATGATTCCACCATTTATAGCAAATATAGGCACATATAATCATAATAATTTTGTGTGCAAGAACTACATCTTGAATAGATTGGATAACATGTTATATGATGTATATAGTTAAATCAATAGTGTAAAAACACTATGAAAAGCTTCGGACTAAAAATTCAAAGTTGAAGATGCTAGTATTAAAACAAAATTATAGTCAATATATTTTTTGTTTTCGATGTGATAGATTGAAGGGCCATGATCATTTAAGTTTAAGAATTTCATCTCATCTTATATGATATTCATGCTGAAGGAATACTTTTGAGTAATCTTTCTAACTAACTAAAATTATTGAAAAATTACACCATCTTGAAAAGGTTTCAAGGACCACTGTAAGCATAAGAGTAAGGAGATGGGAGTTGAGCATCTCATTTTGAGGATAAAATGGTAAATAAGTTGTTTAAGAAAAATGGCTAACTCTTCTAATGTGGCCTTCAAAACAAAAAATTTTAAACAAGTGGCACATGTCCATAATAAATAAAAAAAGCTTGTTGTGAAGGGAAGGGAATCACCAAGAAATTCGATTGAAAGTGTTTCTTCTATAATAAGACTAGACACCAAGCCAATGATTCTAGATAAAAAGCTCAATAAACAAACATAAAAAAGAAAAGAAAATATTACTTAAACCAATGTCACCAAGGTTGACAACCTCATGAATGAAATGCTGGAAATGAATTTATAAGCCAATGATTCTAGATAAAAAGCTCAATAAACAAACCTAAAAAAGAAAAGAAAATATTACTTAAACCAATGTCACCAAGGTTGACAACCTCATGAATGAAATGCTGGAAATGAATTTATTTATTGTTGTTTATGAAGTCAACCTAATCAACAATCTTGAGCAATGGTGGGTTTATCAAGAATTTCATCATATCTTGCATGAAACTCATGCTAAAGGAATGATTTTGAGTAATCTTTCTAAATAGCTATAATTATTGAAAAATTACTACCATCTTGAAATAATTAAAAAACTACCTTAAACATAAACATAAGGAAATAGAAATTGAAAATCTTATTTTAAAGATAAAATAGGATAATAAGTTACCCTAAAAAAAATAAATGTTTCTGGTATAGACTTTAAAGAAAGCATTGTTGAACAAGTGGTGAAGACCTACAATAAAAAACAAAAGAAACGACTTGTTGTGAAGGGAAGGGAATTATCAAGAAATTCGATGGAAAATGTTTCATCCATAATAAGACTAAAATCCAAGCTAAGGAATGTAGAAAAAGAGCTCCACAAAGAAACCTAAAAAGAAAGATTAGCTCAAGCCAATATCATTAAAGTTAATAACCTCATAAATTATATATTGGAATTGAATTTATTTGTTATTGTTTACGAAGTTAACCTGGTCAACAATCATGAACAATGATGGGTTAATACTAGTATAACAAGAAATTTATATACTAAGAAAAAAAATGTTTTTCACTTGCAAAGAAGTGGATAGTGAAAGTTTGTGCTTAGGCAATTCATTAACCTTTAAGGTGTTAGGGATTAAGAAGGTTATAATGAAGATGAATTTTGAGAAGTTTCTCACTCTTAAGAGCATGCTTCATGTTATCAACATTAAGAAGAACTTAATAATTAACTCATTGTTGAAAAAAAATAGTTTTAAGATGATTTTTTAAAGTGACAATTTATGTTTTAGAAAGTGAGATGATTGAAAAAAAAAATTTCGATGATAGCTTCTTTAAAATAAACTTAAAGACTATTATAACCAATGATGAGATGAGTGGTGCTAGTAGGAGCAAAAATTAACTTTATGATTTTGGTAAAAAAATTACAGTAAAAAAAGAAGGAAAAGCTCTCGGTTATGGGAAGAAAAATCTTAGGGAAAGAAGAACATTTTAAATGAAGAGCTAGAAAAATAAAATTAGGTAACCTGGGCTTGAGCTAAAGAGCCTAGAATAATATACATACATGGGCTAACATTTATAACACTCCCTCGTTAATTGCTCTTTGAGCCTGCTGAGTCCCACACAAGAGAGAAGCCATGCGTACTTGATAACCTCTAACTTAACCATCACCATTGAAGGAGGTCCAATATACCTAAAAAAGCAAAGCAAAGCAAAGCCAAGCTTCCATTAAACCTGCATCATCTCAGAGTAAACCACCAAAACTTACATAGCTAGAGTTGCCAAGAAAACTGTCAGACTTCAATAAAATCTATAAGGTTGATTTCAATGTATATTTTTATGTATTCCTTTTTGTTATCTAATCTTTTTGTTCGCCACCAAATTTTACAAGTAACAATCAACATTATTCGTTGCATATTAGTTTACATGGTCGTATTATGTTGCGATTTAAAAAAAAAATTACATAAAAGAATTGTTTAAGTTAGAGTGTATTATTTGCTATTATTATTTTAAACTTATTTTGCGAGTTAATTTTAGAATCTCTTAACCGGACTCCTTATCTAATCTAAATTTAAAATTAAACTATATAAGAGCTGCATTGAAATGTTTTTTTAAATAGTGATATATTGGATTGATACGGGCTTCAATACTTAACCCGTCAAATCTGCGATCTAGTTATGGAATATATTAGGTTTAATAATTTTATTTTTTAAAATTATTTTTTACTTAATTATACATTAATAGAAATCAACACTTGTAAAATCGAGTACAAGCACAAATCAAATATTGAAATGTTTATTTGAGATTGCGATAACCTCATAAAAAGCAAACCGAAATAATTTATAAAAACAAGAAAATATTCAAGGATAAATTGAGAAATGAAGGATGAAATGAAAAAGGGGGGGATGAAGAAGTGGGAAATGCTCAGGTAATGAGATCGTGATAACTTAACTGAAAGGAAACCGAAGAAAATTACAAAACTCATTTTTCAAAATTAACAACTGGAAGGATGAAATTAAAAGAAAGTGAAAAAAAAGATGTCAATCTGTGTTAAATTTTCAAATTTATGACCCAAGTCACTAAACAGGAAGCACCGTATCTGAAAAAATTATAACTCAACCCCCAACAAATTAAATGTTGAAGGATGAAATTGAAAAAAAATCAAATATACAAAATAATGAAAAACAAAAAAATATCAATTAAGAGAATGAGGACCCTTAATTTGAAATAAAAAGTAAATAAAAGGACTACCTAGAATTTTGAGTTGAAAGGTGAAATTAAAAAGAAAAATAAAATTCACGAAAGAATCCAAAAAAAATCAAAAGAAAAGGAATCATATTTGAAAAATAATAATAAAAATCATAATTATGGATCCAATGATGAAATTGAGAAGTTTGATAAAAAGGCCAAGCACTAAAATAAAAAATAAAAAATAAGTCTAAAGTTGAAATACCGGTAAATAAGAGGATAATTCTGACATTTGAAATGACTCATATGGATTTTAAAGAGATGAGAGAGAAAAGTAGAGAAGAAAAAAGAAAAGACCGCTACAGACAAAACGTTGCCTCAACCACCACCCGCACTACCCCCAAAGAAAGGAGGCTACACGAAGCTTCCAACATCGTTGTAGAAGCTAGAATTTCACACACACATGTGGTGCTTCACATGTGCTAGCCAGTTTTTTCTATTAATATTATATTTTTATCAAAATATCCCTAAATCAAATTAACTATAGCAAACAAATTGGATGAAGCTACTAAAAATTCCCTGGAAGCAAGTTCAGTAATTTTTTATTTATAGGTATGGAAGTCATCTTATTGTGCTTAAAAAACTAAAAAGACAAAAACAACCATGGATGCAAGTTAAATGGTTTTATTATTATTATTATTATTATTATTATTATTATTATTATTATTATTATTAATGATAATTAAGTTATTTTATTATGTTAAAAAATTTTAAAAATAATTTTATCTCTGATTAATTTGATAATAATAAATAAAAACTTGTGAAATGGTTGTTCTTCTCCCACTACCAAGGTTATTGTGTTTTTTTTTAATTAAGAATAAAATGATAATTTTACTATTTGGGTCAATAGTAACATCAGCATTTGTGTACAGGTAAGACCACTTTTAGTTTTGTTTTTAATTTAACATAAAACGCACAAAATTCTTAAATTATGCACAACATGAGAGCATTGAATGCTGTGGCAAGTCATGGCTAGAAAACAAAAATAAATAAACACAGTGTTATGTCTCCTCCACCAATCCAAGTACATTAACTATAGCTAAAAAGCAAAGCTTTTTACGGTGAACTGCAAATATAATTCACAGTAAAAAGCTGATGTTTTTATTTTATGTTTTTTTTAATTAATTTTTTTTGTTAAATTTTAGTTTATTAATATTAATTTTTTATTTAGTTATCAGATTTTCACAACACAAATCTTAGATTTGATGGGTTAACCCAGTTAATTCATATTTTTTTTTCTTCTTATAAGTTTTTTCTTTTTATATGTTTCTCTTTGTGTTTTTTTCTTTTTAATTAATCTTTTTTTTGTTTAATTTAGTTCATTAATATTAATTTTTTTATTTAATTATCACACTCTCATGATACGAATTTCAGGTTTGGCGGATTAACCTGATTTGACGGGTTAACCTAGTTGATTCAGTTTTTTTTCTTCATTAGTTTTTTTTTTCAATTTCATCTTTTAATATTGTAATTATAACTAAAAGAGATCAATTGTTCATTGTGGATTACACTATGCAAATCCACAGTAAAAGGCAGATAGATGCCTTTTAGTTATAGGTTTTTTTTTGTTTTTTATTCATTTTTAATTAATATTTTTTCTATTTAGTCATCACTGTCTCATGACACGGATCCCAGATTTGACGGATTAACCTGGTTTGGTGGGGTAACCTAGTTGATTCAGTTCTTTTTTCTTTTTCTTAATTAATTTTTTCTTCTAATTTCATCTTTTAATATTGATTTGATTGGGAATTAAACTTCATGATCTGTTTTGTTTATTTTTCATTAGATTATCGTAATCTTATGAGAGGATTTTATTATACCCCTCGTCGCAAAGCAATATTCATTGGAATAGTGCTTGCTTTGTTTTTTTTAATTAATCTTTTTTTATTTAATTTTAATATTAATTTTTTTATTTAGTTGTCACACTTTCATGACACGACCTTACAGTCAGATCCACATCTAAGACTCTTGGGTTTGGTGTTACAGTTAGACCCACTTAAACTTGGGTAATGCAAGTTTAATATTTTTATTAATATTATAAATATCATTATTTTTATTATAATGAATATTGCTAATATAATAATTAATAAATTTGAAAAAAATATTAGTAGTTATAGGTTTTTTTTCTTTTTAATTAAAATTTTTTGTTTAATTTAGTTTGTTAATATTAATTTTTTTTATTTAGTTGTCACACTTTCATGACACGATCTTACAGTCACATCTAATGCTCTTGAGTTTGGTGTTACAGTTAGACCCACTTAAACTTGGGTAATGCAAGTTTAATATTTTTATTAATATTATAAATATCATTTATTTTTATTATAATGAATATTGCTAATATAATAATTAATAAATTTGAAAAAAATATTAGTAGTTATAGGTTTTTTTTTGTTTTTTTTCTTTTTAATTAATTTTTTTTGTTTAATTTAGTTTATTAATATTAATTTTTTTTATCACATTCTCATGACATGGATCCCAAGTTTAGCGAGTGAAACCAATTGATTAAGATTTTTCAACCATGAAAAAAATCTAAGGCTCTTGGATATAGTTTTTTTTTAAAAAAAACCTATTAATCTTAGATTTTAACTTTTTTAAATATTTTTATATAAAAAAATTTAACCTGGAACAGAACCCGTGACACGTAAATAGTAAGAACTAAAAGAAATCCCCACGTCGGCAAATAGGACCGCATCCATTTTTATTTTATTTCTTCTTCTTCGTGTGGATAAGGTGCCTTGCACTCTTTATTAAACAAGGGACAAAAACATCACATAAATTTGCAGCACTCATGGCTCTCTCTCTCTCCCTCCCCTCAGGCATCAAATGTCAATAGCTTTCCACGTGGTATTTAACTCAGCATTTTGGATTCGAGTCAATGGAAATTGAAGACATCATCCTCCACGGGAAATATTCCAACTACCCCGGATGCCCTGTCCACGAGCAATTCAATAGCAGGAGCAGAGACGATTCCTCGTGTATTTTTTTTTAATGTATACTGTATATATACAGATTAATTTACATATATTTTAATTAATTTTTTAAAAACTTGAAGTAAAGTAGCCTTAAAATTTATGAAACTCAAACTAGTAACTAAAAAAAAAAAACAAACTCAAGACCTGACGAATTAAATTATACCCTTTAAAATCATTTCTCATGTCATCTTGCCCCAGGTAAGAGATATGGAGAGGGAAAATGCCGAAATATTCTTAATGTGTGTCTGTATAATTAATTAATTAATTAATTAATTGATTAAATAATTAACACATGTATAGTTTATGCGTATTATTATTATTATATCAGGAAAACATTTTATCCAATACGTTCCCGTGGTTATGATTCTCTATTCACAACTTGGTTGTATAGCAATATTGTTATTTATTCACTCACCATCTTTCCCATTAACAAATGCTGGATAAAGGGCTTTTGCTGTCATTGGTCGGTTGATCT
>Ga0325403_1006940_pt1 | contig 10808 bp, 2 predicted proteins | sample PopdelMetagenome_19_FD_205665 | JGI IMG/M metagenome (GOLD analysis project Ga0325403, IMG submission 205665) | Populus deltoides microbial communities from Bellville, Georgia, United States - Xylem-PdKOR-R4 | ecosystem: Host-associated > Plants > Phyllosphere > Stem > Wood/Secondary xylem...
AGTAGAGCTTAAAAAACAGTTCTTCTCAAAGTGCTACTCTTTGGAAAAAGGTGAGGTCTCGAGTTCAGTGTTACCTTTGGATAAGCGTGTTTTATTGATGTTGATTAGCTTAAAATCTATGTTTAAAAGGATGTGATAATTTAATATTATTGAGTTTAACTATGTATTGAGATAATGTATGTATATACTTGATAAGTTGTCAAATCCAACAAAATACTGAATTCAAATACATGTGGATTTGATAAAGTTACTAGACTTAGTATTCTTAAACTCAACTATGTGCTATTAAACTCAACACCTCTCTAAGCTCAAATTTATATAGAATTGATGATCTTTATAAGTATCATATCGAGCCACAATACTTTGCTTGTTTTTCCTTAATAATCCTTAACATAAAATGTTGAGGCCAGGGATACTCATCTCTCTCTACACCCTTAGGTATATAAAAATCTTCAAAAAAACCTACCACTTACCCCTCGTTAATGACGTGTAAGAGATATTTATCCTTGATTAATAATTTGTAAGGGATATTTATCCATTTTTAATGAATGTGTCAAGGATATTTTTCCTTGATAATATTATTAGGACAAAAATCATGGGCTATAAAAACCTTATGAATCCTTTAATGAAAGCAAGTTCATAATCTCCATTTTCGACTGTATGTTTATTTTCAGAGTCTCTCCCTAAAATATCATTGTCTTTTCTCTAAAAAATATACTTACTTATATATTAGAGAGTCCTAAACTCTATCAAAATAATATTTTTATACGTACCAGCCATAGACCATCTTGGCTTATTAGACACTAGACATTGATCGCCAACAATCTTAGCCAAGTGGATCAAAATGCTATAACCAAGATAATAGCTGATTATCCAAGATATAAGCCTTACTTCTAAGCTACTTGGATTTTTTGGAACATTATCAATGGCGTCGTTTGTGGGAACAATGATAAAAAACCATCAATTGTTCTTCCTGAATTGGTTTTTGACATCCCTTATCAATTAATGGCAGATAATCAAGACAAACCTAGAATAGGATATGTCATAGACCTCCTTGTGACTGCTAGCACAATTGTTTTATCAAAGCATTAACAACTTTTCAACCTAGTCCGACTCCTCATTAAGGTGGTACTAGCTATATAAAGGAACCGTCAGGCCCATCAAACCCAATACAATATTTGGGAACCAATCTCTATCATGGTTTTCAATGGCCTTTGTGTTAAACTTGTATCAATTTTGAGCACAACATCACTACTAGGAGGATAATGTTAATTGTTTTGTTCCCATTAATGGTACCAATAAAGTTCATCAATAGAAGAGACTACTTTAATGACCAAGAATGTTGTAAATCAACTTGGAAGACATGATTTACCAAGGATATTTGATGTGTACTATTTGTAAGAGAATCAGAAGGCTATGCACCATTTTTATTGCTCTAAGTCAGAATATGATTTTTCTTATTTTTCTCAGGGACTTGGGGAAACAAGCAAATTTTGGGCTACATATTTGTCGACTTCATGAATGTCATTGGAACCTTGGGATCTTAAAGCTTTTCACAAGTGCAAATAGAGTGTTGGTTCAAATAATAAAACTTGTGAAGTCTCTTTGGCAACACTCCAAGGTAAAGTGAATCAACTACCTAAAAGACATCTACTAGAAAAACATTATTCTCTCATCACCTATAAAACTGAGACCATGATCTCAACAAAAACTAGATACCCAAATTATCGAGTTGATTATACCTTAAAGGGCAATAAAGTGTACCATAGTCAATGACTAAGAATGTAAGTTTCTTATGTATGGATTAACTTGTTCAAAATAATGATGTTTTCATTTTTTTTCCAAGTGATGCTTAAGGGCACTTGCCCTATAAATCTTCTAAGGATGGGATGAATTCAGTCTTTTTAATGTGATTGCATAATTTATCTTGGAAGGGATCAACTTAGTCTTCCTATTACAATTGCAAAACTTACATTGGAAGGGATTGACATGATCTTTCTAGTACGATTGCACAAATTGAAAATGAGATTGACACAACATCTCCCTAGGGAAATGGTCTAATAACTCTTTCAAGGATGAGATGGACTTAATCTCTCTAATGCGATTCCATAATTTACATCGGAAAGGATCAATTTGGTCTCCCTAGCTAGTGCGGTTGCACATCTTACCTCATAAGGGATTGACATGATCTTTTAGTGCGATTGCACAACTCTCTGAGGATGGGATTGACATGACATCTCAGCAGGGAAATGATCCCATAACTCTCTATAGGATTTGACTTCATATCTACAATGTAATAACACCAATCTCCATGCAATTCTAGGGGCATCTCAACGATCTGTTGGGAATATAAAGATATAACTACAACTTTGATTTCTTCTCGATTTCAAGTAAGGGGTAAATCTTACAAAGGTTAGGCAAAATTCAAAGCTCGATTCTTTCTAAAATTTGATAAATAATTTTCTAAAGTATGGGTGTTAGACCCATACAAATTCCCAACAATTTTCTAAGGGCTTTGGACATTGTATGGAATTTTTTACTATAAGTGTTGGATCCATACAGACTACATAAGTTAACACAAAAATAAAAAAAAATAAATTTATAAAATTAAAAGGCTTCACATGGATAAACCCCATAAAGCTGAGGTTGTTTACATAGTTAAGGGGAGAAGGGGGCAGAGGCTTAGATATCTAGCTCATGCTCTTCAACTAGATATTCTAAATACTTAATTCCTTCTACATTTCCTTTTATTGATTAAAGAAATATAAGTTGGGTATAACATGAAAGATCTTGTCTCCAATTATCTTAGACAAAGTTGCAGACATTCCAAACAATTCCTAGAACTTTTTAAAAGAGTTCCTCAAAGTCTCCAGCTGTGCTCGAGAACTCTAGGCTTCTTTTCTGATAGCGAGAAGCTCAGCCCTCGGGCTATTTTGGGTGGCATTTGCTTTAATGATCTTCTATTTTAGGGTATCCACCCGATTATAATCAACATGATTTTTTTTTTCAGTGGAGCCCAATTGAAGAATAAAGCCTTGTATATTTTTCTTTAGCAATGTATAGGTCACCTTGAGGCTCCTCAGTTTAGCTTCCATAAATTTTTTCTTCCTTAGCCATTGAAAGGAAGCCTCACCAAGGATAAGGTTAGTAAAAACATCCTTAACTTTAGCTTTCTCATGAACAACCCAGGTAGAGGGCTCCACTGCTGCAGCTTTTAATTTGTAGACAAAGTTAAAACTCAAGGCAGAAGGAATGTCACCACATGAGCCTCTATATTTGAGACTGGAACATTAGACACCATAAAAATAGAGACCCTCTTTCTCTTAAAACGGGCAGCAACGCTTGCAATCACTTCAAAAAAGTCAGATCTGTTTGACCCCCAGGTAGGGGAGTATGGCTACTATAACTTTTATTTCTATAGGAGTCCTAGTTCCCACCATTGAGTCCTTAATGATGGGTTCATATATAATGATAGGGTCACCCTCCATCTCTTCTCTAGCCTTGCCTCTATTTAAGTTAAGAGATACAGATCCTCTTCGTGAAATATTTTTTATAGACCTTGCTGAAGTTTTTCCTTATTCTTTAGTTATCGGTCTTACACAAAAACAAAGTCAATAGTGAACTTAGATGTACAAAGAAAAATAATGGGTAAGGAAATTGCATACTTTGCAACATGGCCTGGTAGATCTGTTTGACCCCCCAAAAGTCTATTCAATTATTGCATTGAATGTACACTACCGTTTTGTTTTCCAAGGAACACCTTCTTTTAATAAAGATAAGCCACCTGGTCATTTCCTTCAAATAAAGATGAGACACATGGTCACAAAGAATCCTAATAATTCTGCAAAGACAAACCTCATAGGGAAGGTAAACAATCTCTCATTAAAAGGACAATCAACTCGCAAGTAAAAAGATTTTCATTAAAGCTGATAACCTTTCAAAATCTTTGTATAATAAATATGCCCAAATTTAGGGGGCTACTAATGGATCAAAGTGTTTTATACATGTTATTTAGCTTAAAATCTATGTTTAAAAGGACCAAAGACAAGATGATAACCCAATATCCCTAGGCTTAGTTGCATGCTGAGCTCCAGTATATATAGATCTTGCAAAACCCCTAAGCTTAGTTGCACGCTAAGCCCAAATACATGTGGATCTAGTAAGTTGCCATACCCAACACCTCAAGGCCCAGCTACATGCTGAGCCCAAATATATGTGGACTTGGCAAGCTGCCAGACCCAACATCCCAGGGCTCAGCATCTCTCCGAAACCAAATGGATATAGAACTAATGATCTTTTTAGGTTTCATATTGAGCCACAAGACTTGTTTTTCCTCGTAATCCTTAACATAAAATATTGAGGTCAAGTATCTCATCTCTTTACACTTCTAGGTGTATAAAAGTCTTCAAAAGGACCTACCACTTGTCCCTTATTAATGATGTGTTAGGGATATTAATTCATCCCCTTTTAATGAATGTTTCAGGGATATTTTCCCTCGATAATGTTATCGAGACAAGACTCATAGGCTATAAAAAATAGGGATGATCATTTTCGGTTCGGTTCGGTTTTTATCGAAAAAAGTAACCAAGTCAAAATTAAAAAAACAAAACCGGTTCAAACCAACCAGTTTTGGTTCGGTTTTTTAGAACAAAAACCGGTTCAAATCGATTTGCCTTGGTTTTTTTTCTGGTTTGGCTCGGTTTTTTTCGGTTTGGGCTCGGTTCGGTTTGGTTTTTTCAGCTTCAAGCTTATAAAACTGAAATCGAACCGAATCGGTTAGTTTTTTCAAAATGCTAATCGGTTTTTTTCACGGTTTGGTTTTTTCAGTTATTTTTTTCCGGTTTAATCAGTTTTTTTGCTCACCCCTAATAAAAACCATATGAATCTTTTAATGAAAGCAGATTTACAATCTCTATTTTTTCAAAGTCTCTCTAAAATATTGTTGTCTTTTCTCTTAAAAAGATATTTATTTAAATATCAGAGAGTCCCTAAATCCCTTAAAATGTGATCTTTTGCAAATACCAGCTATCAATTATCGTAGCTTATCAAGCACCAAGCATCAGTCACTAGCTACCTTGATTAGAAAAAATAGATCAAATTACTAAATTAAAAAAATTAGCTAATTATTCAAAATATAAACCTCAGATATCATCCCTGATTAATAAAAAGAACCATCCATAGTTCCCTATATACTGTCTTTTATGATTTTTTTTCCTTTTGGATAATTAGAGGAGAAGTAATGATAAATCTAATGATTAAAGGATATATATATATATATATATATATATATATATATATATATATATATATATATATATCGTTTTCCTCATTGCAACTTGAGAACCCAAGGGCAGCGGCGAAGCAATTAGGTGCAAGGTTGTTAAAATCACGTTTTGACTCGTACAATCGTATGATTTTACGAGTCAAAACATGCTTTACGTGTTGAATTGCTTGAAAAAATCGAAAATGGGTAAAATCGGGTTGAAATCGGGTGAAATCACAAAAATCGGATGAAATCGCGCAAAATCACGATTTCAGGACCGATTTTACGATTGTGCCAAAATGAGGTGCTGAAACAAAATTCCCCCCCTCATGTCCAGCTGTCAGGCGCCTATTGGATGTTTCTTGCACAGTCACGGACTCACACGACTCTCTTCACTTCAGGGAATCAATTCACTGTCTTCAATCTTCATAAATCACAACGCACAAAATACTCTTTCCAACCGAACAAATCCCTAATCGGCAACCATAAAAGTGGCAACAACGATCTCCATCCTCCACAAAAGTGGCCAATGATAGTGCTCACGGTCCAGTGACTCCAGTCTTCACTCCTTCTCTTTCCTCAGTGCTTACGGTCGCGGCTTCCTTTTCTGTTTATCGTGATTTTAATAGAGACGAGTCGACGACGATCTCCTCAACAGCTCATGGCTTCGGGCTTCCTCTGCAATCTTCATTAACAGCGGCACGCCGACAACGATCTCCTTTCTTTCCCATCTTCAACAGCAGCAGGCGACATCGAGCCTCTTCACCAGCAGCTGTTCAGCTCATCATCATCATCATCTTCAACAGCAGCAGGCGACACCGTAAGTTCATTTTGGCTCCATTATCATCACTGCAGTAGTAGATTTTGCCCTTGTAATTTATTTGTATTTTGCCCTGTTAAGTGTTAATTGTCCGGTGATCAGTTAGTTTGTTACCCTGTAATTCATTTTTCCCGGTCCTGTAATTTGTGTATGTATAATGTTGAATTGAATGGAATTGATCGAGTGAGAAAATTATTGAATTGAATGCCACAGTATATACTATATAACTTGACTAAATTGGACTAAATATTACTCGGGTGAAAATTGAACTGAAAACTGTTGAATTGGATTAAATTGAATGCCATTTCAGTATTATAGGACTGAATTAATTGGACTGAATTGAATTAAATTAATGAGGTGAAAATTGGACTGAAAAATATTGAATTGGACTGAATTTAATGCCATTTCAGTATTATAGGACTGAATTAAGGTGCTTGAACTATGTATGGATTTTTATTTGAAGCATGTATTTTAAGGTGCTTGAACTATGTATGAATTTTTATTTAAAGCATGTATTTTAAGGTACTATGAATTTTTATTTGAAGCATGAATTTTTTTTGATGTATTTTAAAATTCCTTACGATTTTATGATTTTACAATCCGAGTTTGTTTAGTACTTTTCTTGCCGTGTCAAAATCGTGATTTTAACAACCTTGATTAGGTGTATTACAATGCCTCTTCTACGCAACATTTATTTATTTTTGGAGCAACCTAATTATTCGAGAAATTAATTTTGAACAATGATTGAGTTCCATAAATAGCCAATTAAAGTATAGCTAAATCCGGTTATAAAATGGGACTAAGCGTATGCAAATGCACCTCCATTTGGCAAGGTTGTTGCCCTCACTAAATCAACCATAATCCTAACAAATATTTAACATTATTTATGTTTGTGGAGAAGTTATAGAAAATTATGTTCAATGAATTAAGATAATTAATTAAAGAGATGATGTGTCTTATTAAAAATATAAATAAATCTAATTCTTATTTATTAAAAATTTAATACATTGAGAAAATCTTAAAAGAGATGTTAAAAAAATATTTTAATTGAAAATATAATTTTTATGAAAAATTATAGAAGATTCTATTTAATGAGTTGAGAATATAAATAAAATGATGTAACTTATTAAGAATTATAAATGAAACTGATTAATTTCTATTTATTAAAAAAATTAAACATTGCTTGTTAAGGAAATCCATAAGAAGAATATATTTCACGAATTGAGACCATTAATGAAGTGTCTTATTAACAACAAAAAAAAAAAGAAGAAGCTAATTTGTATTTATTAAAAAATATTAAACATATGTTTGTGAAGAAAACTTTGCAAAACTTGTTTAAAAAACATGTATTTTGGTTGAAAAGATACTTTTTTTCTTTGGAGAAGTTATAGGAGGTTCTATTCAATGAATTAAGACTATTATTAATAAAATATTGTCTTATAAAAACAGATAAATGAAACTATATATTTATTATTTATAAAAAAACTAAACACATGTTTATTAAGGAAATCATAAAAAGATTGTATAACCAAAACACATATTTCAGTAGAAGAGGTTATTTTTTTTTTATGGAAAACATATAGAAGATTTTATTCAATGAGTTAAAATCATTAATGCCATATCTTATATAAAAAAAAAAACAAAGATAAATGAAACTCATTACTATTTATTAAAAACTAAATACTTATTTATAAAAACATAGCTATTAAATTCAGATTAAATTTAGGAATTCATCTAAGAAATTTGTGATTTGAGTTAAGTTTTTAGTTAAAGTAGATAGAACATTGGCATAACCAAATTCATTTGATACAACTGAATTTTTAATAATTTGATTTACTTGATCAAATCCAATCCAAACTTAACCAGGTTAATGCCAAAATAAAAATAATAAAATATTATCGTTTTAATAAAAATAATTGACCTAAACCTAAAGGATAATTTGATAACCCAATCCCTTTTTTGAATCAATTCCAAATTTTTGATAATTATCAACAAAACATGTATTTTTTCATATTAGGATTTAAAAACCTATGTAATTTAATTTGAAGGTAGAAAACTCCTATAATAACTCTTGTTTTAAAGTATATTAGATAGGAAGTTAAAATCCTCACTGCTGTTTAGGGAGATCAACATTATACCCTCTCTAACCGTCTAGTAGGTGACCAGTGATAAGAGATTGAAATCAAGATGTTTGTTTCCCTGTGGTTTCAGATTTGAACCTTGTGGTTGCTAATATGATGGTCACTGAAGATTTATATAGTTGTTAATTTCAGGGCTCGTGGGATTAGTCGAGGTGCGCGCAAGTTGATCCAGACACCCACGCTAATAAAAAAAAAATATATACCCACTCTTTTGATTTTCTGATCTGACCTGACAAAATATTTTCAAATATTCAAGTGGGGTGGACATTATGAATTATTTAGATTTTCACAGTGAAGCAGATCAAACCTACAGATGGATTGGATGTGTATTCATGACAGGTTGAACGGGTTGGACCTAATAAGAAAAATGGTTTTTTTAGCCCAAGAAATTTTACGTAATCCGATCAATTTAGAAACCCATATACTAACATTCTCAATCAAGATATCCAAACTAGTGTGACGCTGATATTTTTTTATTTTTTAGAAAATATAATAATTTAATTTTCTCTAAAAAAATAATTTGTTAGCATGATCCTTGTTTTCTTATTATCTTTTATCCATAAAGAAATATAACTTTTTTGTTATATCTTATTTATTTTATAAAAATAAAAAGCAATCAAAACTACGATAAAACAAACCGGATAATCTGAAATAAAAATTAAAAAATCTATGTATTTTTTATGATTTTTTTAAATTAGGATATTTGTTCCTTAGACAACACCTCTTCATCATAATAATAAAAAATATAACAATGATGATGTTTTGGAGCAATTAGAATCAATCTGTCAAATCCACAAATCAGGTCATGGACGTGATTGAGTTTAATAACTTTGTTTATTGAAATCTATTTCTTATTTAATTATATGACAATAAAAATAGATATGCATAAAAAATCAACAAAATATTTTTATTAATAAAACATTATAAAGGGTTGTATAAAAAAAAGTTTGTTTATGTTATAAGAAGAATGTTATAACAGTGCTTGAAAATTAAGTAAAAGTTAAATAATATTTAATAAAATAAAATTTTTTCTAAGTTATTTTAATGAGTTATAATTAAAACAAAATTTTTTAAAAAAAGTCACATGTTTGTGTCTGGGTAGGTTAACGAACCTAGCCATCTTTTTTTTTCTTTGAATGGTTTTGCCTATTTTATGTTTAAAAAATAAATCATTAACATGTTGTCCATTATTTTTGCTTTGGCCACCTTAAGTGGGTGAAAAATGGGCTCTTTTTTTTTTTTTGTAAAAAAACCTCCATTAATTTCAGGCTTTTTTTTTTTTGTACTTGAAAACCCCCAAAAAAAAACCCTATAAAATTTAATAAACCCATAACCAACCCCTCATTACAATATTTAATTGGTTTAAAAAATTAAAAATCAACCCGAATTTAAATTAAATTCCAAGGCCCAATTATTGTTCGTAAGCTTCAACGAAATAACTTGTTGAGTATTGGACAAATAAATTATGGCTGGAATTAAGGTCCCTATAATATAAAGAGAAACGATAAAAACATGAGAAGAGGAACCATTTTTCTGCTCTGTAAGATAGCGAGTCTGCTGTTGTGGGAAGGGGCCACCAACAACAGCCTGTGTGTAGCCGACTAGCGATGCTGTAACGCTGATTTGGTGGAGGGAGAAGTCGGCAGCAACAACAGAATCCATTAGGGAGAGAGAAGTGTTAATGTATAATGATTGATACCAAGTTAATAAGAAATAAAAGGTTTAACCTATTAGTTTGCTAATCTTTTCTATTTACATATGTAGAGCAATATACAATAATAAAAGTGAAGATTACAACACTAGAGTACTATAATATTTTCTATATATATACATTCTCTAATATTATTGTTGTATTTATACAATAACAAAAGAAAAAAAAAAACACGAGAGGATCCCATTCCCCAAAAAAAAATTAATATTATTATGGGTTTTGTGCTTTCTATAACAAACAGTGTGTGTAAACATATAATAAGAGTATTAATAAATTCACTAAATTCATTTTATCAATTTATATGACATATCTATAATTTTATATAAAAGAACAAACTCTATGGAAACTTTTGATTGAAGATAATACCTTAAATACTTTTAAAAGACTATAATAGTACTCTTAAATTGTTTAAATAATCATCATAATACATGTATAATTCCTATAACTTTTTTAATATGTTTTTTTTTCTTTTTTTCATTTCCTAACATGTGTTTCCTATATAACTTTTTTTCCCCATTTATACCATGTACCCTGTATTCCTTTTAATTTTCAGATTCAATATCCAATTTTGTATTTCTCATATATATAACAAATTCAATGTACGTACCTTTCTTATATAACTTTTTTTAGACTATAATTTTTTTTATTTTTATAATTACACTAATTAAACTTTTTTCCTTTCAAACATCACTTAATTAGAAGAACCTTTGATTTTAACATACATCAAAACACCACAGATTTTTTTTTCCCAGGCCATTTTTTCTTTATTCACTAGATTTATAGATTATGATTTTCAAATTTTATACTTGATTCAATTAATAATAGAAAGGAGACGACATTATTGCTCAGCGGTTCCTCTGTAATTTGGAGGAA
>Ga0325403_1006942_pt1 | contig 10807 bp, 9 predicted proteins | sample PopdelMetagenome_19_FD_205665 | JGI IMG/M metagenome (GOLD analysis project Ga0325403, IMG submission 205665) | Populus deltoides microbial communities from Bellville, Georgia, United States - Xylem-PdKOR-R4 | ecosystem: Host-associated > Plants > Phyllosphere > Stem > Wood/Secondary xylem...
AAGGTATCTGAAGATGAAGTAAAAATGCTTTTGAAACCTGCGACCATCATCTTTTATTGTCAAATTGCGAGTCAGCTTCCTGTTGTTCATCTCATAGTTTCCCACAATAGAGGAAAATATACTGCAAGATCAAAGACCCTCCAATGAGAAGATTACTGGAGGGATAGAAGATGGCGACTTCTGATTCTCAATAAGAACGTCAGATGTAGAAGAAAACGGAAGCAAGTTGGATGAGATTTTGCAGAATTTTGAGCGCTTCTGGAGAGCCTTTAACGTCATCAACCTGCAAACAAAAGGCATGCAGTCAACGTAAAACTGCATAATTACAAGGAACTATTTGTCATCGGAAAGAAAAACAAGGCAAAATATTGGTCTCAGAAATGCATCCCAAGAATCGGTTCTCTTCCAGTAAAATATATGATATTGTAAATAAAATAAAATAAAAACTAATTGTTTATTATATGATATCCAATGAAATTTATGGTGTGCTGGGAGAGAATAATTCAATTGTACATAACAAATAAAATCAATATCATGAATGGGGAGGGAAAAAATCAAACAATTACCCATTTCACAGAGAAAAACAACAGCGTGACTTCACAGACTACAAGCTGTACCCGTTTCTAACTTAAACCTCCCAAATAAACTCTGAAAATGGCCAAGGGATAGCAAAGCCTGCAAGCACACATTGACCAGATACACACAAGGGTCAGCATAAGATAATAGCATTCCTATTAGCTTGAGATGGCTTCGGCTGCCAACATTTTGGCACAATTTTGAGGCAATGGCTTCAAGCGGTTCTGTGATATGCCACTTTAGCCAGCTATCCAACGCCAGACACCACCAGAACCTTGTCTTTGAGCTGCACTACGCTCTATCTCCTGATCCAGTGCAGACTTCTGTCTTCTAAGTAGTTGTACTTCATTCTCTATGGACTGCAATGATTCCATCATCTTCTGTAACTCGGCAATTTGTGCCTGGAAATCCCAGTAAACCCAAAGTGAACCAAATTTAGGAAACAGGAAATCAAGGTCACACAGAAAACCAGTCAGATAACCAAAAGAGAGATATAAATGTTAGCCAAACGGGGGGAAACAGGATAGAGAGTAATGGGATGTGAGAAAGAGGAGCACCTCAAGTTTAAAGCATCTTGATCTCTCAGCAACTAGTTGACCATGGACAGAATGGAGTTCCTGGAAAAACAATGAGAGAGAAAAAAATGATATTAAAACTATATATTACCATTTAATGAAAGAATGTGTTCTCTCGTAAGAGAATATATTTCTCAAGTACAACAAACCTTGGAGAGTTCTGCATGAGTACCATTAACTTCATCAATCTTTTCTTTAACCCTATAATTTTCTGCTCTGACTTCTGCAAGGGACAATTCCAGCACCTTTTTCTCTTCTTTCAGTGCATCAATTTCAGATGCTAAATCTTGTTCAGTAGAATTCTTTCCAGTTCCATTAGAGTTCAGATTTAATTTGGAGAAATCCAACTTTTCGGATTTGGCCAAGGCATATGCAGCAGTAACAGAAGCTGCAGCTGCAGCTGCTGCTGGTGACTGAAAAATCTTTGGACGCAATGCATCTCTTGGTTTAAGTCTCATAACAAAAACCTAGAAAATAGAGGCCATTCAAGGAAACAGGGTTGAATTAAGAAAGATGGTGCATATAGGCACTAAATCAGCGCAAATGTTAGTAGAGCACGTACCTCATTGTTGTATTTCCCATTATAGCCACCAAAGGCAACCAAATGCCTCTCTCCATTAATTAATAATGAGCAAACACTAAGTCCCTGCTTTTGAGATTATAATTAGAAAATTTCGCAAGCATGGAGGTAACTTCTCCATCAATTCAGCCAAAACTAAAACTAGGATAAACCATTAAAGTTGACTAAGCTATCTTAGACACATAATAAGCATACGAGTTCTGCAACCATTTTATCACATCCACCAAAGCTTTTGCATTCCCCCAACTAAGAATTTTCAATACAAGTTAAATCTTCCATCAAAATCAGCACAAGCATGGAATCCATAAACAGAAAATACTGTAGTCTATAACCTACACTCAGGTGGTGAATTAATGGCTGAAACAGGGAGTTCTTCAAATTCACGCTAGCTTACAGCCATGCAATATTAAAGGAGATCCATAATGATAAGTCCCATGTTTCAAGTTGATTTTGATAATTTTCAGTTCTTTTCAAATTAGTCATCTTTGACCAATGAAATTGATATCCATAATCTAGTTTTTCTGAAAAATGCAGATGTGCTAACAATGTGTTGCTTCCTGTCCAAAAGTTCTGTCAATAAAATAAATGGCTAAAATTACAGAGTACAACTTGAGAAAGGCACAAAGTACTCACCTCGCTAGCAAGTGGATCTCTTTCCTTTACACTAGCCAATGCTGACCAAGCAAGCTTAGACATATTTAACACAAGGGTCTCTGGGCAACCTGTAAGTCATCAACAATTGAAGTCATGATTTTTAGAGAATAGTGCTAAGCAAATCCAATGATTGGAATTAGACGAAGAAAAGCTACTACTCACCATTTTTGTTATCTCCACCACCAACAATATACCAGTTCTCACCAATGGTTACACCAGAATGACCAGCCCTAGGAGTCACCAAATCACCTTGAACTTCGGGCTGGGACCACTCCATCTAGAGTAAAGGAAGACTTTGTCATTGTTAAAAAGAGATGGACATCTAGATGTACGAAAATCTGAGAAAATACAAAATCTGTCTATATATTCTATATAATGATATATCGGAGTAGTTACTGCTCAGTCAAAATAATTCCTTATGTGCATAAAAAAATCCCATCCAATAAAATGCAAAATAAGCATGTCTTGGTTAGTCCAGAAGCAATCACTGGAATGCTATCAATGAATAGGCAAGCCAATGCAAACACTTGCAGCATGCTTCTTCTGTTTAAAAGTGTCTCATGGGCTAAATGTTTCATCAAGAAATATTATCATTCATAAAACGCAATGCAACACCATGCTATATATCTTATCTGATGCCTTAGCAATCCATTTTTCAACACATTAAATTATATGCTATTTCTCAATAACGAAATTAAACATGATAACATTTACTTCACATTCCACATGTCAATTTAAACCCCACATCCCCTACATACATCTCATCCCAAAAGATAAATAAATGGCAGCACTTACAGTCTGCAAGTCGAGTACATGGAGATCATTGAAGAAGATTGAATGGGAACAACCACCAAAGATTAGAAGATAGCGGTCCCCATTTATTGCAGCTGTGTGATCAAATCTGGGAGCTGGAGGTGTCTGCCTATCAAGACACAAGAAAATGATGCAGAAGACTTCTGAAAATTTGCAAGCAGCTGGATCTAAAAGTTGAACAGATGCTTACTTTGTCGCTACCACATCCCAAGTCATTGTTTCCAAGTCAAGGGCATAAACATTATTCAGCAATTTCCTGTTCCTATCCTCTCCACCAAAAATTATCAGTCTAGAACCAACCAGTGTAACCGAATGTCCCCCTCGGGACACCTGAAATACACTCCAGAAATTTACCAACCAAATTTCCAAAAACAAATGCTGCATTTTTTGCTTTCTTAGAATGCATAACAACTTAAAAACAAATCAAAAGGGAAAAGCATTTCAATGGGCAAGCCTGAAGACAGAATAAAAAACGAGCAGTTAATAAAGTCAGTTACCGGAGCTTCTCCTGAAGTCTCGATAACACCACAAGCATGTGTTTCTAGATCAATGAACCTCACTACAAGAAATCAACACAAGAGCGAAAGATTCTTCTCAATAGACATTTACAAGCATCGTCAGCTGATTTAGGAAACCATCTAAGCCCGTCACTTAAAAAAAATAAAAATGCAGCAAGCAAACCTATCATGCTATCAGAATTCGCCTTCGAATGCCCACCGAGGAGAAGAAGTTTGTTTCCCCACTTAACCTAACAAAACAATCAATAAACAATCTGAATGCATAACACAAATCATGTCGAAATACTACACTAATGAATCCAATGTCTTACCATACTATGATCTGAAGTAGCTGGAAGAACTTCCGGTGCACCATTCTCTTCAACTTTTCCACCATCTACTTTACTTTTGAACTTTAAACTAGACCACACCAAACCTCTAAAATCAAAAACCTGCAAAAACAGTCCAATCCAATATCACTTGAGCACATAACCATCATCGGACTTTCCACAATAAGCAAACGACACCAGCAACATCATTTACCTGGACATCAGGCAAATACCGCCCGGTACGACTCCCGCCAGCTATATATAATTTCCCATCATCATCAGCAACTGCCGCAGCATGCTAAAAGAAATGACAACACAAAGTCACATTGTCGTCATACAAATCAACATTTAGGGTTTTAAAAGCTGCAACAAACATCACCTTGTAGCGAGCTGATGGTCTTGCGCCGGAGACAGGGATTGGTACCCACCGGTCATAAGCTAATTGCGAAAACCAATTGGCCGCGTTCATTTCCTTCTTAATCTCCTCTGTTCCCATACAAATCTGTTTAAGGTTACTAAGTTAATCCACTGATTAAATTAATTAAGTGATTGCACATAAAACTGCAGCTGATTAAGGAAATCAGAGAAATGAAATGTGCCTGAATTGGATTGCAATAGATGAGGAAATCACGGGCGCTGGTAGATCAGATCGAGGAATTTTGTGGATCTGATCGGACGAAATGAGAGATGATGATGATGGATTGGACGGTGTTGATTCTTCGAGTTATGGAATGAAGAATCGAACACCAGCAGGCAATCGTAGAGATCGCTTGCAGTTCGTGAGAGTGTGCTGTGGCCTGTGGAGCCAATAGAGTCCGTATGGTACCGTAAAACGCTGAAAGTCGTCTGTGATGGGATTTTATAGTCTGCTACTACAGTACTAACTAGCTGCACCTGTTTATAGAGAAAAGACAATAAAAAAAGAGAAAAGAAGAATCAAAATTTATCCCCATGACAAATTAAGTCATCAAACAATTTTTTATTTCAGCTAAATCCTTGATATTTTCAAATTTCTTAATTAAGTTTTTTGTCTAAACACTTCACAAAGTTTAGTCAAATTCCCTGAAAAAGGAAACATTCGTTTACACATAAATGTATTTTTGAACGAATTCGGTAGTAATTTCTATAATCTTTCATATCAAGAATTCCTATATTTTTATATATATAAAAATAGCACAATAAATTAAAAAATTTAATAAAATAATATTACTTGAATTTTTTTTATATAAAATAACATATCTCCACCTCATCAAACTTCTAAAGTGCTGCAATTATTTTGCCATAAATAACGATATTTAGTAAATTCTCACAGTCAGTTCTCTAGTTTAACCGGTTGGTTAATTAATCCAGTTACATAAATCAGTCAATAATTTCACACACACACACACATATATATATATATATAACACATCTCCACCTCATCAAATTTTTAAAGTGCTACAACTATTTTGTTGTTTTTATAAATAATGATATTTAATAAATTCTCACTGTTAGTCCTCTAATTTAACCGGTTGGTTAATTAATCCAGTTACATGAACTGGGAAATAATTTCACACACACACATATATATGTTCAACTTGCATACTAAAATTAGACTTTCATTAAAATCTAAAAAAATTATTATTCACGTAATAATTATAATCTATTTTTTAGTGTTAACCGATCAACAAATTTAACTGATTATTATGAACTGATTAATTGGTTCATTCTAAATGTAATTGATATTGTGGTTGTGAACCATGATATCAATTAAAATTTTATTGTTATTATTAATCATGATATTTGATTAATATCATTATTTTAAAATATAATATTTAATTAAATATCACAATTAAAAATTATAATATTTAAAAATATATTATTTCTCCAAGTTTATTTTTTTTGCTGCTATATTAATTTTCTCCTTTTTTTTTAATGCTAATTGCCTGTGCGAATTCCTAGTGCCTGTTTCAATTGTTGTGGATGACCTGCACACAATTCCATACTACTTAGAAGTTATGGCCCAGAAGCTATCATGGTTGATCCAGCCATGGCTCAGCCTGGCCTCAAGTGTTCAGCTGGCTGGACACTTGTTCTAGCAAGCCCATAGACGACCAGCAGTCCAGTCCGTCATGTTTTCATGTTGGATTTTGTTCAGGGACAGTATTTTTCTTTTAATTAATGTTACTAACTCGCAAATAAAAATCTTCAGGGTTCAAAGGCAAATAAAATACTGGTTCTTAACGCTTGTTGAGGAGCATCATCGTAAAAATAACAAGCCACGCCTAATGAAGCTGTGCACTGCAAAAATCTAAGTACTCAATGTTTTTTTTTTCAGTATTATAATGGTTGTTTTTTTAAATATTTTTTATATAAAATATATTAAAATAATATTTTTTTATTTTTTAAAAATTATTTTTTATATCAACATATTAATATAATATAAAAAAACTAAAAAAATATTATTTTAAATTTTAAAATTTTTTTAAAAATACATTAAAAACCAAAAAACTATCAAGAATTAAAAAATATTAGCTCGTACACACTTATAGTCAGCAATTGACAAAAGCCCATTTGGTCTTTGGTCAAGGATACGACGGCTTAGTAGAAGAAAGTAAGGTGCCAGTTGTCAGTGTGAGCGTACGTCTAAAGAAAGAAGACAGACCCCTCTGACATTCCTTAGTGGTATTTGCGGCCTCGGATTTTGACGGTGTCCTCAAGAGTAAAATATGGGGTTGGGTAAGCTTAGAAGATGCTCTCCCGCCTCTTCAAGCTAATGAGTTATTTCATATACGAAAAACTCCTGAGAAATTAATTTGATGGCACATATCGCATATGGAACCCTCGTGTGAACAGAGGAGGCACCGAAGCTCAAGGCTGTGGCACATATCGCATATGGTACCCTCGTGTGAACAGAGGAGGCACCGAAGCTCAAGGCTGTGGCACATATCATGCAGGCGTATTGCAGCCATATATTATATATACATACCAGAGATTAATTAGATATATAGCCTATGATCAATAGATTACACCAATGTATTTACAAAATCTTATTAAAATGAACTTGAAGTGAAATTATATAATGAGCTACAACTATCAAAATCGATCTAGCCATAGTTTGCTTTTAAATTATCTAGAGAGTTGACGAAATGAAACTTGGATAATCTAATCTACTAAAAAATTCAAATTAATGAAACTTGGTTAATATTTATCATTTATTATTTTTATATCCAAAGTAGGTTTGTTTTATATTCTAAAAAATAATTATTTAAAGCAACATTAATTGTTTTATTAAAAAATTTCACGTCAACTTACCAGCTTCAAATTGACTCGCTCCGATCCATTCACAATGCCTTTAGATTAGGTCGGGTCTCAAAACTACGAATGGAACTTATGCTAATCTGTAAAAGTCCAACGTGCAAGAAGATTACAAGGTTTGACGATCAACCATGCATATATAAGTAGGACTTTACATTCAAATACCGGTGGCAGAAGGACGACTACGTACACTCTACACAGACGCTTAAATATTACCGAAACAACTGTCTGCAAAAATCGCTACTGGTAGTTTATACACATATGCTCAGGGAGGCAGGAAAAACAAATCACCAAACATATTGTGCTAGCGTAAGAAAATTCCACGCACGCCGTCGACAAAGTGGACTAATTCAATTATGAAACAAATTAAGTGGGAGAGGCATGCCATTGGTCCCATATTAATTACAAGACAAATCAAGTTAAAATGTGGAGGTAAGGCCTTAATTTATATTCCATGCAGAAATTGCATGACGACAGAGACGGACAGTCCACCATAATCGATAAAACCACCACCGTCGCGCTTCTACCTGGCCACCACTATAGTAAAAACCCGTAAAACATGTTCCTTTCTATACATCATCATGTAGACTAGTAGTGATAGAAGGTAGTAGAGATTTAAGAACTTAATTTTAAAATCCTGTCTTGCCATTTTACAATGCCTATATAAAGGGTTACCACCTTCAGCATTTTCAGTCAATCAGGCATTGGTTTCTAATATAGCAAGTGACACAAACAGAATTACAGAAGCACGCAATTTTCTTCACTGGCTAGCAAGTTTCGAAATGGCAAGTTCAAGAGTGATAGGTGCTGCATTCTTGATCTTGCTTATTCTAGACCTCACTTTTGCTGCCAGGTTACCAAAGGCAATGAGTAAAGGAGGTGGTGGGGGTGGAGGCGGTGGTGGTGGCGGTGGCTCAACGACGGGGCTTGGTTCGGGTTCTAGTTCAGGATATGGATATGGATCAGGGGGTGGTGAGGGATATGGTGGTGGGAGTGGAGGAAGCGGAGGAGGAGGTGGAGGTGGAGGTGGAGGAGGTGGTGGTAGTGGTAGTGGTAGTGGGTCAGGTAGTGGCTATGGGTATGGGTATGGCAGTGGCTCAGGCAATGGGTCTAGTGGTGGGGGAGGAGGAGGGGGGGGTGGGGGTGGGGGTGGGGGTGGGGGGGGAGGTGGGTCAGGTAGTGGATATGGCTATGGGTATGGGTATGGGTATGGCAGTGGCTCAGGTTCTGGGTCTGGAAGTGGAGGAGGTGGAGGTGGTGGTGGTGGAGGGGGTGGAGGCTCTGGGTCAGGTTATGGAAGTGGAAGTGGGTCAGGGTATGGAAGTGGCAGTGGCAGTGGCAGTGGCAGTGGCAGTGGCAGTGGCGGTGGTGGTGGAGGAGGTGGTGGTGGAGGAGGAGGAGGAGGATCAAGCTCTGGTTCTGGCTATGGTAGCGGGTCAGGTTATGGAGAGGGCTACGGGTCAGGTGGGGGCAGTAATGGTTTGCCATGAACCTGAAATTAATTGAATTATTTTTTTTATTATGTATAAAAGTATCATTCTGTCCGTCAATTGTATGTTGAATAAAATTGCAGCAGCTTCACCAATGCACAATGGTCAGCTGCAACCTGCATGCATACAAGTTGAAGCACCATCATTGTTATTAGATTTTTGCACATTACATGAATAAAAGAATACCATTTATTCTCAAATTTTATATTTTATCCATCTCCCACCCTAATTTCAATAAATAAATACGTACAATGATTTATTAAAAATAAAGGCTTTCCATGAAATGAAAAATTCAAAAAACCTTTGTAAAAGAAAATTAAGACAATAATATATAGATTAGCGCTGTTAGAGTCTCTACGTCCTGCACAACATTAGTGAAATCAAGATTGGTAGAAGCAGGATCGGTTACCACTTTGATTTAATTGTTGCTAGATCTATTGCTGCTATTGCTGGAGAAGAGAGTGAGAGGGAGCACTATGGAGGGTAGAGAGGAGAGGAGGCTGGAGAGGCTTAGAGATGAAAGTTTGAGAAAACCTAAATTTTTTAATTTATACAGGCTTGGTATAAAAGTAATTTTCCTAAACTTTAAGGTTATTTATACAATTTTAGTCAAAGGAGAGGATAATAATCATACCGTACTTAAACTCAATACCGTACTTGAACTCAACCTTTTAACTTCGAGTATTATTCAAACTTTAATGAGTAAAAACATTTCATATTTATTTGCATCAATTTGAATCGGATTAAATTTAGATCTCAGATTTTACAGGTTATAGGTTTAAAAGATTAATTTGGATTTAAAAAATTTGTCCGAATTATTTTTAAAACTCATGTTTTTTTTAATTTGATCCTTTTATATTTATTTAATTGGGTATTGAGCTCTGTTAATTTTTTATTTATTTTTTATTAATTTTTAAAATAATCTAGGTTATCTCACCTTTTAACTTTTGATTATTGAATAATTAAATTCTATAATTTTATCCTATTTACTTTCTAAATTATATATATAATTTTATTCTTTAATATTTTTTCTTAAGTCCAACAGTGAGTACTATAACCAACAGCGACTGCCAACGGGAATGCGCGCGGATAACCTGCTAGCTGCAAGTGCATATTTATTGTACGCCACCGTATTACTCTCCTCCCCATGTTAATTGTCAATTGTCAATCCTTGATTAATCAACCCACTGGTCATAATCTAATTGCGGAAACCAAGTGGTCGTGTCCATTTCCTTCTTAAACTCCTCTGTTTCCATACAAATCTGTTTACGGCTACTAAAATAATCCAGCGGCTAAATTAATTAAAAGATTAGTTTAATGCAAATAAAAAGAAGGCAGATTAAGGAAATCAGAGAAATGATATGTAACTACATTGAAGTTGAAGAGGAAAATCTGGGGCGTTTGTAGATCAGATCGAGGATGTTTGTAGATCTGATCGGAGGAAAAGTAGGGTAACGACGATGGATTAGACGGTGTTGATTCTTTGAAATGAAAAATCGAAGACTATAGCTAGTTGTATCTTTTTTATAGCGAAAAGACGAGAAAAAAGAGTAAAGAAGAATAAAAATTATCCGTGATAAATTAATTAAGTCATCAAACAATCTTTTATTTCAGTTAAATTCTTGATATTTTCAAATTTCTTAATTAAGTTTTTGGTCTAAACTCTTCACAAAGTTTTTAGTCAAATTCCCTATAAAAGGAGACGTTTTTTTTAACACATACATCTATTATTTGCACATATAAAACTGTCACAACAGTTTTAACTAAAAATATTTAAAAAAATATATATTTTTTTTATCTCCACACTCAAAACTCTACCAAACGAATTCTATCTCCCTGGTAGTGCGTTGAACAAGCATTCTCTAACATCCAATCTGCTATTGGAGATCAGGAACATTCGAAAGCACCTTCAGCCAGCCATTGTTGACAAATGTCGCCATAATAAACAACGAATTATACAGTACCTAATCTTTTTGTGCATTTCAAACGCACTAGT
>Ga0325403_1006948_pt1 | contig 10803 bp, 8 predicted proteins | sample PopdelMetagenome_19_FD_205665 | JGI IMG/M metagenome (GOLD analysis project Ga0325403, IMG submission 205665) | Populus deltoides microbial communities from Bellville, Georgia, United States - Xylem-PdKOR-R4 | ecosystem: Host-associated > Plants > Phyllosphere > Stem > Wood/Secondary xylem...
TATTTATTCGAGGCCACGAATAGGTTGGCCTCAGCCGAAGGATCCTCCACCCTCCGAGGCTGTAACTAATCTTAAATTTATTCAGGAAACAAAGCACAAATATACACCAAATTAAAATTTAATTGCATGATATTTGAACATAAATAAGTCTTTTTAAAATCTCTAACCCCAATATATATAGATGACCACAGGGTTCCTCTAGATATGTATGAATTTTATAAACCTAATGCATTTCATTACGTACAACAATGGATATATTTATATAGACAATTCTTTTTGCAAAAAAAGAAAAGAAAAGAAAAGGAAAGGCCTTTTAAAAAAAAATTCATCCTAAAATAGAAGAGAAAAGTGAGACTAATTCCTAGTTTGATATTGTGATGTGATAGCTTTTTTTTTCTAATGTTTTTTAAATTGTTGTTCATTTAAAAAAATATAAAATTAATAATTTTTTAGTATTTTTTAATGATTTTGATATGATAATGTTAAAAATATAAAAATATTCTGAAAATATATTAGTTTTAATTATTGTTTTTTTTTTAAAAACAGCACCATACAGTACTAAAATTTCAACTAACATCTCAATAGAGTTGCGTTGAACAAATGACTCCGCTTGGCAGTCAAAATTACATGTTTTCCTTCTTGACTTTAAAAAAAAAATTAGATAAAAATATACCTGTCTAACTTGACTGTTATTTTTTAGTTGCAGCTTTCATGATTTTTCAATTATTCGATGTCGTAGCTAGCTGGTGACAAAAGTCGTTGCTCGCAGGTAGAAATAAAGTCTCCAGTCCATCATCTACAGTCTCTATCCATCTAGGATGGTTTCAAATTAAAAGCCAAATAATAATAATAATAATAATAATAATAATAAATAAAAACGGAACTACATGAATTTGTGGCCCCCCCAAAAAAACAAAATTGGCTTTTCAAGTGGTGTTCTTCGATTAGCCTACGGGCTTACAGGAGAAAACTTAAAAATATGAATACAGAAATATTTAAATTTGAAGATGTCACTGAAACTGTGAACATTTAATTTACAAAAATATGCTCTCGTCAATGATTATTAAAAAAAAAAGGTTGGTGACATATTCTAAACTTTTTGTATCAATCATATTATCTATTATTTTATTTAACATAAGATATGTTTTTAACTACTCTTTTCACTTGTGATTTATATTTCAAGATCCGTTGATTTAATCTTAGGATTTTTTTATTGATCCGTTATAACTTTTAAAATACAATATACATGTGTAAATTCTAAATTCAAGTTCTTTTTTTACTATGATGTATTAGATAATAATATAAAATTATTATTGATTCTTTACATTATATAATTTTAAATTAAAATGATTGTTTGGACTATATTTAACTACGTAATAAAAGGTCTCCCTCGCATAATTGTCAGACCTTCGTTTAATCCCATGATGTTTTGAGCTTCAAACTTTTTATTGGTATTCCAAATCTAAAACCGTGAGAGAATAAAACTACATAATAATCACTACTTTTCTTGCTACATCATAATCACAAAAAGTAAACGTGTCTGAAACTGTTATTCAACTTGCAGCTTATTCGGCCCTTTTTCCCTTGGTGGAAAGAAGTTAGTCTAAAATCAAGTCACCTAACAAGCCACCGTTTCGATCGATGTTTAATTTAGCCATCCAGATAAATGCATATAAATAATTAATATCAACGGATTAGCAAAACCGTTGACTAGTAATGGATAATACGATCTGCCTGTCCGCGAAGGAGCTGGGTGTTCTTCTCTTCCCCGCCGCGTCAAATCATCCAAGTGTTTTCTTAATTGAGCCTTAATTCCTTGTGCATGGATACTTTAATTACTTTGTTCTAGTGATTAATAACTCTTAATGGCATGCTGCATGCATAAGAAATTAATTTTCACTGTCGCGTTTCGTGCCTCTTCCAGTTTTAAGTCTTAACATAAATTATCAGTACACAGGAGTTTCCATTATATACACAGGAGTCTTAACATGAGAAAAATTTCCTCCCTGCATCTTTCTTGAATAATTTCAAATTTTAACTCTAAAATTAGTAGATTTTAATTTTTTTTTCTAATTTAACCCCTAAAACTAATATCCTGACCCCCCCTCCCCCAAATTATTTTTCATGACTTAATTAATCTTGCTTCCCATCATCTACAATTTTTCCTCATCCAAAACTAGCCAACAGTTGGTGCCTAAATAAATTGTCAAATCAAGTAACGCTGAATCAAGAAAGAAGGTTGTGCAAGCATATTGTAACCCATTGTTTATCACAACCAACTCACTACTCCGCTGCTATATAAGGCAATCGATTTATAACACGAATCCACACAAACTGATCATAAAACCTAATCAGCTTTCTATAAATCATATCCATTTCTTCGAAATCCATTTTTCACTTGCCATCGTGTACCTTCAATAAGCCAATAACCATGGCTATTCGAATTATGCTGGCATTTCTATTCGTGTCTTTCCTTCTCTCCCCGACCATTTTGGGGTACAATCACGATGATGTAAAGTCTTGGTGTAGCAAAACACCTAATCCACAACCATGTGAGTATTTTTTAAGCCATAACCCAAAAAATACCCCCATTCAACATGAGTCCGATTTTCTCAAAATTTCTATTGAACTAGCCTTGGACCGTGCCATGCATGGTAAAGTCAATACGTACTCCCTAGGCTCAAAATGTAGAAATGGGCTTGAAAAAGCTGCATGGGAAGATTGCCTTGATCTCTATCAGGAGATCGTTCTTTGGCTCAACAAAACTACTGGCAGCGAGTGCACAAAATATGACGCACAAACATGGCTCAGCACGGCTCTAACCAACCTAGAAACGTGCAGAACCGGGTTCGCTGAATTCGGGATGACTGACTATATTTTGCCTTTGATGAGTAATAATGTGTCCAAGTTAATCAGCAATACTTTGGCTATTAACAAGGCGCCATATAGCGAACCTAGTTTCAACGGTGGGTTCCCTTCATGGGTCAGACCTGGCGACCGGAAACTCTTGCAATCATCTTCACCAGCTTCTCAGGCAAACATTGTGGTGGCACAAGATGGGTCAGGGAACGTCAAGACCATTAAGGAGGCCATAGATGCGGCATCGAAAAGATCAGGGTCAGGGAGGTATGTGATATATGTGAAGGCAGGGACATACAACGAAAACGTTGAGGTAGGACAAAAAGTGAAGAATGTTATGGTGGTGGGTGATGGTATAGGGAAGACAATTGTCACCGGTAGCAAAAGCGTCGGAGGAGGCACTACAACTTTCAAGTCAGCCACTTTCGGTGAGTACCCCCAATCAATTCATAAACATTTAATTTCAATCAATTTGTCTTGATAACTTAATGAATATTTTTGACCTTGCTGAGAATTAATTATACATGGCTGGAAAGTTTTGATACATAGATATTGCTTTTTAGTTAAGGTGACACGTCACGCCAAAAAAAAAAAGTCCCATGAAAATTTAGAATAAGCACATGAACCATGCATGAACCTCCATGGTTCATTATCTTTAGATATATATATATATATATATATATATATATATATATATATATATATATATATATATATATTGTGGTAATAGTTATTTTTAAAATGTTTTTTATGTGAAAATATATTAAAATAATATATATTTTTATTTTTTAAATTTATTTGTTATATCAACACATTAAAAAAATTTAAAAATATATAAAAATTAATTTTAAATATTTAATAATCAAAGCGTGCACAAACACTAACTGAATCTTTTATTGGATTAAAAAAAAGAAATTATAGAAAGATGCAGTTAGATTTGTAATTTTCTTTTACTAGTTTACACATGAAACAATTTGCGAAGTTCCAAAATCAAGAAAATGCAAATCATGAGGGTCCTTAATTAGTTTTGCATATCATCTTGAAAGAGACAAATTAAACTGATAATTAGGGATTTGAATCTTTTGGAACCCGTCTCTCATATTAATTAGGGACCATACAGTATCTACATAGGTTTGGATGGTCCTTGATGCTAAAAGGTAGCGGATAGGTTCTTGATTGCGTTGAGAGGAAGGAACAGCATTATTTTTAGCAATTACTAGCTAGAAGTCTAAGCTAGGGGGTTCCCCACTCGGAAATTAAGTCATATAGGCTAGCCTAGGATTAATTAATTTAGTACAAGCATTATCTTTGTGCCACCAATCATTATATTCTAAGATTGTTTATTGTTTATTAATTTACTTTGCTTCATCAGACTGATTTCGAAACAGAATGCTATTCATTTTTTTAATTAATTAATTAACATCGCAACTTTCTTTTAAGAGACCAGATATATATCAATTGTCAAGAAAACTCGGTTCATGATATATACTTTAATCATTATGATTTAACTCCATCAATGATTAGACAGGTATTTTATATATATAATTATCCTGAGTTTTATGCTCCATTATGGTCAGAAGGTATTAATTAGTTAATTTCGATATTTGCTATTTTGCAACAAGTTTATTCATCTTTTATGCATGTACCAATATTATAATCGTGATGATTTATTTTAATGAAAATATATAATTACTGAAATCTAATAATATCGTTTTGAATATCTTCAGCCGTGGTTGGAGATAATTTTATTGCTCGAGACATGACATTTAGAAACACAGCCGGCGCTAAAAATCATCAGGCAGTTGCCTTACGTTCCGGCTCCGATTTATCGGTGTTCTACAAGTGCAGCTTCGAAGGATACCAAGACACTCTCTATGTCCATTCTCAGAGACAGTTCTATAGAGAATGTGACATTTATGGCACTGTTGACTTCATATTTGGCAACGCTGCGGTTGTTTTTCAAAACTGTAACATCTATGCACGAAACCCTCCTAACAAGACCAATACCATTACCGCTCAGGGGAGGACAGACCCTAACCAAAACACCGGAATTTCAATTCACAATTGTAAGGTAACTGCTGCTTCCGACTTAAAGTCAGTCCAAAGCTCCGTTAAAACATACCTCGGCAGGCCATGGCAAAAATACTCAAGGACTGTTTTCATGAAAACAGACCTTGATAGCTTGATTAACTCAGCTGGTTGGATGCCATGGAATGGTAAGTTTGCCCTTGATACTTTATATTATGGAGAATACATGAATACTGGCCCTGGATCATCTACTGCCAATAGAGTTAACTGGAAAGGCTACCACGTTATCACTAGTGCATCCGTGGCATCACAATTCACTGTGGCCAGCTTCATTTCGGGAAATAATTGGTTGCCGGCCACCAACGTGCCATTCACCGCCGGCCTTTAATTATTCGTTCCGATTATGTAGATGATTGATTAAGGGGCAGTTATTTACATGTAATGTTCTTTGTGGGGTATACTAAATTTAGTTTCTTTTGGGAAAAAAATTATATTATTAAATCTTCATTTGCAGAAAAAGGGAAGAACAAGGTGTTTATCATGTATATTCCAGCAAGTATATATAGTTTTCTTTCTTTGTAATTTTCAGTATAAGAAATAAATGTGATTTTTCATTCATGTCAATGTAATCACAATTTGTAATAGCAATTGTATTAATGATTTCCTTGGCAAAATTAAAGATATTTTATTAATTTGATGAAGAGCGTTTTGATTTTATCTTGTAATGATTTGTTTTTTTTTATCTAGTCAAAGCGGCAAGATTAATGCTCCAACCCAAAGACTTATCTAATTTTTTGTTACTGTGTTTAGCTAATGTCTCAGATATAAAAAAAATATATTTAATTAAAGAGATATAAATATAAAATAAATCGGTCTCCAAAAAAGTTTTAAAATAAATTCTTATATCGTCAAAACAAAAAAATATAAAAAAAACATATTTTTATATTTCCACCAAACAACATCATGGTCCGACTAGAGTCTATAAATGTAGTTAACATACGTGTTCAATTTGGTCAAGCTAAAGACTAGAAGAAATAAAAACCCAAACCCATGTAAATCAACCGACAAAATTGCTTACTTTGTTCATAAATGTTGACTTTTGGACACCTTGATGCTGAAGAAAGCGAGCAAGTTGATTCGAGACTGGAAAACTTATTCCCTTTAAGTTTAGAAGTACTCCACGAGGTACACCAGGCCACATACGAAAGAAAAAAAGAAGGAGAAAAAGAATGGAACTTACTTTAGCAATTGGAGGATGTTTCTCTCACGGATACGCGTTCCTAACAAGTTTTTTTTTTTTATAGTAAAACAAATAAATAAATAACGTGATGTTTAATTTGATATAACCTAATTAATTTTGATGGATTAAAAATTAATTTGAATAACTAATTAAAATATAATTTGATTAAAAAAATTTATTATTATTATTATTGAGACAACAACATATCATGTTAATTCAATCTACCTGTCAAATCTGTGATTTGAATTATGAGATAATGATAATTCTATAAAAAAAATTATAAAAATTATGAAGTTTAATTACTAATTAACTTAATATTTGAAAGTTAAAATTAAAAACAATCAATTAACAAAAAAAACCTAAAAAGTTACCTGAAACAACCTGAATTAACTCTCCAAACTTGCAACTCAAATCATGAGATTATTATAACCTTATAAAGTTAAAATTAAATCAAATTATAAACTTTAATTCTTAATTTTAAAAAGAAATCAATTAAAAACAACCTCAAATTAATATTTCCACAAACCAAATATTTTTTTCTCCCTTCAAGCCCAATCAATTCCTAATTAATACTCAATAACTTAATTATGAGCTTCAAAACATCGGTTTGTGGATCAATGAAATTTACTTTTTTAAAACTTTTAAAATTTAATTTTTAAAATTAATATAATAGATGTTTTTTTTCAACATATCAGTCTGATATGAAAGTGCATCCATCAAACCAAAAATAAAATAATAATGAATTATTATGATAATTCATAATGGGAATACTGAAAAATAAGAATTACAAAACCTCATGGTGCATACGAAATACACCAAAATGAAATATTTTAACAGTCTTGACTCTTGAGTATAAAATATTCTGTGATGCGTCTAAAATAAAAATGTTTTAACAACCGGAGAATTTATTTTCCTTGAGGCCCAAGCCCAACCCACACCTCAATGTTCTATAAAACAAGTCGATTATCCATGCGAAATTAAAATTTAAAATAATCTACACAGCACAAGCGAAAACACAAAAACTGGAATTCCTTTTTGTTTTATAGTTAAGCGTTATTAAGTTCACTTTTTATCCCATAAAAAAATAATTCTTCATATAATTAAAAGATTTATAATTTTTTACTTCTCGCTGTATTCCTGATCTCATAAGGCATTAAAAAACAGGGTGTCAATATTGAGCCTATTGTTGGAGTGGTACAGCAGCAGAAAACTGATAAATCATCCAAGATTTTTAACAAAAGGCCATGCATGGAATTGGGTTCTGGCTCAGGAGGAAGAATACTCAGAAAGGATTAAATTTGAGATTCTTAATTTAATTGTCGAGACCTCATAGATATTGAAGAGAGCTCGTTGACCTGTAGGTGATAGTGATCACATATTCCATCAAAACCTAGAGAAAAACCGTTTCCTGATCGAAAAAACCAGAGATTTTTTCAAAAATTGAAGAAATGCAAAGTGAATGGTCAGAAAAACTCCATTTTAGTTTTGAACAGTCAGCTAACACATTTCTAGTGCTGCTGACAGAAAACTGAATTACCCCACGATATTTAATCCAAGGCCAAATAGCAAAAGAACTCCCGAACTCAACATGCAGCATCGGAGCTGGAGATAATAATATTTTTGAATAAGTTTCCACTTTAACATAAAGTTTGCGTTTCGTTCCAGTCATGGATTTAAAATTATTTGATTAATTATCATAATTTTATATGAATTCTACTTAAAATCTTTTTAGCTTTTTTAAAATCTGTATTTTCAAATTTAAAAAGCTTATCATCAAACACACACCTAGCAGTAATAAAATAAAATAATATGCTAAAGAATTCTGATAGGGTTTTGGATATATAGCATGAAATGAAGAGAAGGGAATCAGCAGCTCTTTTAAAGTTGATTGAGGTTAGTGTTACTTTATACCAGAGGATAACACCAACTTTTTTTGTGTCAAAATTCATTACAATTGAAAGGACAAAAGTAAAAAACGGATCTCTCACAGAAATATTAAAACAAAACGATATAGGGACCTAGCTTCCACATGACTACCCTTCAATAATTTGCGAGATGTCTGTGCTTTACTCTTCTTAATCTGCATTGAAGAAGCTATCATTCAACAACCTATATCATATATAATTAAAATGAGACTAAAAGTAACATAAATTTGCAGAAAAATTCCTACCCATAGCTCTTCTGCAAAATGAGAGGAAAACGATGAGGATGGATAGACCTGCTAGCACACCAACAATAATGGCTACAGTTTTTCCCACATCATCCTCGCTGGAGGAATCTATACGAACACCAAAAGCAGCAAAAGCAGTAGAATTAGTCCTCTGCAAATGGCTTGAAAAGAGACTAAACAAAGCTACCACTAGCACATAACGTTGTTCCTTTTAAAGCATATATCCTCAACCTTTTAATTCTTCTATGTTTTTAATAGATGCTTCTTAAACAAGTATTGTGGCAAATAATTTAGTGAAAAGGAGATTTTCGCACTTGGAAAAGTTCAGACATTTTTGTTCTTTAAGTCCATTGAATTGTAACAAGACAAAGGAATTAAGGATCATAATCATTCAACTAATTGGGGTATAAAATGATTGTTCTAAGATTCCATCTTGCTCTTCTTTTCGTGCATCCAATCAGTCATCAAGTGGAACTTTGAGGGAAATCATGGCACCTAATTGTGCCACCTGCATATAGTAGAAGTGTGCAAGTGACCTGATCACTGAAAAATAATGTAAGTCGACACCTTTTCTATCCACCGGACTATTTAACCACGCCTCATACAAAAAAGAAATCTTTTTTTGAGTAATTAAAAAAGAAGAAGATGGGGGAAAAGCTAGATAGAATAGAGAGGAATGCATTAAGAAATGAAAGTGCCTAAAAGAAAGCGACCAAAGTGCCCATATCCCTTAATGCTTTACTTTATTAAAGAAATATTTGTTGACTTCTTGTTTGGGAAGAAAATTCAAATGGTCTCCTGCCACCCTTCTCACTGCTTGAAAAAAGAAGAAGAAAAACTAGAGTGGTCACTTTCGTTTTCTTAACTTAAGGCAACCAATGATTAGTGGATCCACAAAATGACAAAGGATGGAATGGCATACATTGTCACCACGGGCAAATTCTACTGTGCTTTTAGAGCAATCCATTGAGGCATGGCGACACAGTTGCATATAACAACAACAACCAAGCCTAGATTTCGAACTAGTTAGGATGGGTTATATGAATCAATTTTATGCCATTCGATAGGATCATAATGTAATACAAATTTAAAGATTTTAAACAGATATTAATATCTACGAAACTTCTACAAAGATCTTGCTCTGGTTTTCAAAACCATTGCAATATGTTTTAAGCCCCCTTTTGTAACAAAGGGACCATGTGTTTGTTTGCAGCCTACCTCTATAATTGGTGATCAGAAAAAACATAAGCTTTTGTTTTGTTTTTTCACTAAATCCATTATTAATTTGCACCTTGCGTTTTTACTAATTTATCAAGAAAAATCCCTCGATCAATGTTTTTTTTTTTTAGCCAATTGAATACAATTTGCTAACTTTAAAAGGATATGAAAGAAAAATTGATGATAATAACTCAAAGGTGAAAAAAAAATTCAATTGGCTAGATAGATATTTAATTTTGACAGATTGTATTTAATTTTTTGAAATAAAAAATATTATGGTTCCTTAGAAAAAAAATCAATAATAATGGAGCTCTTGTGATGAATTTATGAAAAAAAGGATGAAATAATAGATTTTACCTTTGTGTTTAGTGAAAAAATTAGGGCACCTTTCTACTTTTAGAATCACATGAAGAAGGGAGGAAGCATGGAGCAAACCTGAAGAGCGATCATAGTAACCAGATGCCCAGTAACGAGCATAGCACTGACCCAGGTACACATCAGCTGCCGCAGCTGATCCACATAGATTCTTCAACTGCGCAACAGCAGCCACGAGGCAAGCAGAACAATCACTTGAGCTCAAATCCCCTAAACACTGTGCATAACCTTCTACTGAACCTGAACTACTAACTTTAAATCCCATAGCTGTTGGCAAGTCAGCAAGAACATCATCTCTACGCTTAAAGAACTCAACATCATTGTTTACACTTCTACTGCACTTCTTATATCTCAGGCTCGTATCAAGCCTTCCCAAGAAATCAACATGCTCATATCTTACATAGCAACCTTCAAGTTGCAAAGCAGCACCATAAGAGTATGGACAAACCAAACTTATCTGGTTAACAGCACTTTCAATGCATTTTGAACAATCAATAGTCCTCAAATCACCCCTGCACTGGTACAAGCCATAGCAAATTCCTTCGGGGGGTGTTGAGCTTCCATTTCCAATGGCAAAGCTATGATAAGAAGCTTCAGAAGATGAGCTAAAAACTGAAGACAGAATCGAGTTGTGGTTTCCTTCAAATGGAGAGTTGGGATCATACTTTTCTTGAGAGCAGCCTGCATAGATGAAAACATAAGCTTTGACTAAGTTGCCATAGTTACTGAGAGAAAGGAAGAGAAAGAAGAGTGCAGTGAGTCTCAGAGCTGGGATTGTTTTGTGAGTGGAGTGCAAGTGAAGCCTTCTCAACATTTCTTTTCTCTTGTTTTTTTTTCTAGCTTGGCCTTCCTTTCTTTTGTTTTTGTTTTGTGCTTTGCTCTGATGGTGAGAGAGTACTGGGAATGTGGTTGC
>Ga0325403_1006949_pt1 | contig 10803 bp, 7 predicted proteins | sample PopdelMetagenome_19_FD_205665 | JGI IMG/M metagenome (GOLD analysis project Ga0325403, IMG submission 205665) | Populus deltoides microbial communities from Bellville, Georgia, United States - Xylem-PdKOR-R4 | ecosystem: Host-associated > Plants > Phyllosphere > Stem > Wood/Secondary xylem...
TGCATGTGCACAAAGCTACCTCCAAGTTTTATACACCAGTGAAATTTCAATAGCAAGTGTGCATTGCTTATTTTGGCGAGGCTATGTAGATGTTTTACATCCATGGTGTTTTGATGCACGTGTGGAACCGATTTAGTAGATTTTACTACCAATCCAAAATATAGTTAAAGCTTTAAAGCTGAAATTTGAATGATGTTTCTGTTTGTAGTAATCAGATGTACAAACCTGATTATCAATGCTAGGAGTAATTAATTCAATTAAGGAAGTTCACATAGAAATAGTTACGGTAAGTCAAAAATCCTAGAACTAGTAGAATTGAATTCAATAATATTTAATTAGTTGGTTGTTTGTTTTTAATAATTAATTTTTATTTCATAAACTATCTCATTCGATTTCTCAAATAGATCATAATTTAAAAAAAATTGATAATTAATAGTAATTTTTACAAATTCTCGTGGGACAATACTCTATTCGTCATTTTATTACTTGTTACGATTCATGCACTTGCGAAATTAGCCAACAACAACCTCTTCAAGGAAATTCAATCATTTAATTTTTTTTTTCTAAATGGGCTTCCATGAATTTATTTCTTTCTACATATAAATAAAAATACATAAATAAAAAATATATAAAATAGAAATATTTAAGATAAACTAGTATAAATTTAAAAGTAAGAGTAGATAAAATTCATATAAAAATTAAACATATCAAGAAAGAACTCAATGGAGGTGGTATCCACCTTTATGGATATTGAAAAGGTAGATCAAAGCTTAGAAAAAAAAAATATTTGATTTGATTTTGAGTTTTTAACGTGATTATAATGTGTTTTGTTGTTAAAAAGGAGCTATAAAGGTTCATGGAGTTTTTTTTATCATATTGTTCGGTGAAGAAATGGTTGAGATCTGGGATTTTAGGGTTGAAAAACTTGGACTTTGATTTTTCAATCACATGAGCCACCAATACTAACCATGAAAGATGATATACAAATGACATGTTGTTTTGCTAATGCAGGTGATATGTCATTTATAAAAACTAAAAAAAAAAACACTTCGGGTCATCCACCCTTTAAAGAAAAAAATAAAAACTAGGTGTGCAGGCCTAAGTTTCGAAGTCTAGGCACGCCTTGGTTTCATGTTGGGTTAGGCATGTCTGGCCCTTCAATGTTTGTCACTATATTTCAGTAAACATGATTATCAACTGTCTTTTTTGTTTTGATAATTTTTTTTTTATTAACAACATGATTTTTTAATAAAAACTTAAGAAAATTGAAATAAATATTTGCAAGAATTTAAATTATTTAAATTCAAGAGAAAAATATATTTCCTAGCTAAAACTCCCATTATTCATGAATTTCCTTTTTTTTACAAAAAAATGTCTTTTTATTAGAAACCTGAATTTTCAAAAGCATATTATGATTTTCAATAAAAAAAAGTAAAAAAGTCATGCATTGAAAATTTTTTTGTAACGATATAAAAAATAAAAAAAATGATTGATTTGAAAAAAAAAATATAAAAAATTATAATTACAAAATAAATATTTTATTCTCATTGAACATTTGATGAATATTCAAGAGCAATTTCATAAAACAATAAAATATAATTTTTATTCATAAAATAATTGCTAATATTACCATAAAGCTCTAATCTAATTTGAAAAGCGTAGAATTCTATTTACCTAAAAACACCAAAATATATCCTAGAAACCTTCATAATCATTTTCAACCTCAAAACACACTCTAATTAGTCTAAAAATTCAAAATTAAATAAAATTAAAACAAAAATTTTGGATTGTAATTATCTATCTTTTTTTTATATATGATTAAAGACTCAAATCATATAAATTGAACTCTCAACTTTAAGACTAACATTGTGACACTAATATCATACCTTTTTTTATGATTAGTCAAGAGCTTTATATCTCCTCTTTCTTTTTTAGTGATTCTTTCTCTTCTCTTAGTGATAGAAACATGATATAAATAAAAGTTTTGTGATCAAATGATAAACATTACAAACTACTGGAATCAAAACGTAAAGAGAATCTTTGTCAACTGTTGGATGAATAGTTTTTTTACGAGTGTGTGCATAGTGTTTTTGTGTAGGTTTTTATAAAAATTTGTAGTGGTAATCAGTGAGCCTTTAAGCACAAGGGAAGTTAAAAACTTCGAGCCTTAATAGAATAGGTTGGCACTGAGAAACATTGATGCAGTCATGAGGAAAGGAACCAGATTGAAGCCTACCTAAAAGGTGGAGGCCTGGAGGGAACATTTGCAGGAGGATCAATTTTTGGAGGGTTTTTTTTTTTATCACATATTTTAACTCTTTTTTAAGAGTTGTTATTGGGCATTCGAGAAGTAGATGAAAGGAGCAAAATAAGACTACACAGCCCACATCCACTTATAAAGCCCAACTAATAACTCCGGCCTCTGCCACATTCCTGTGTCTGGTGGTAATGGATTCATCTTTTCTCCTAAATTTTTTAAATGTTCCTTTTTAGCCGTAGGGTAGATGCATTTTTTTAAAAGAAAACCATTGTAGAGATCAGTAGATGTTGTGATGGATTGAATGACTGATGTTATCATTGTGCGTGGTGCTGGCACTCTTCCATGGTACTCCACAAAATCCATTTACATGACTGCCGATGCACACCTGTAAATCCTTCAGTGCCATTGGATTCCGGTCAAAAGGATTATAATGTCGTTTATAAGGCTCTACTTGTTTCAGGATTAATATAACATTTTTATATGTGCGAGGCAGCTGTTTTCCTTGCTTTGTTTACCTAGTTGCCTAAATTATGCGTAATTAGTTTAATATTTTAGACAAAGGAGACAAATGAATCTGGTATATTTTTCTTGGAGTGTAAGAAAAAATGGAAAATGAAAAAAAAAAAAAAAAACATCAAAGGGCACGTCTAATCTGGTAGATAACATGTCATCTATCATATTTTAAAAAAATTCATACTCCTAGCTCACGAACACGAGGTTGTCTCGCATGCTAGCTCACTCAGTCATAGCAAGGAATTGTTACTAGCCAACTTAAACATAATGACTTTCAATTCTTTTTGTGTGTTAGGATAATATAGTTTTGTCCTGAATCTCTAACCATTCAAGGGAAAAAAACTAAAAGGGTCAATTATTCTTTGAAATTCTCATATACAAAGTAATAGTTTACTTCTTGCGTTACATTATTAGTTGGATAAAATAAAATTAAACTTCAGAAATAAATATTCATGTCATATGAAATTTTTTAGCATTGTTATTAAACTTGGTATTTCAATACTCATAACATTACATGTTTTATTATGGGTTAATAATACATTTGTTATTCTATTTTTATATATTTTTTTTATGTATTGTATATATGTAAAACTATTTTTATTAAAATTTATATCCTTCTATCTATTTTTTAGTTAGATGAGGGTATTTTTGCGTGAAAAATCTATTTTTCCCCTATTTTGAACCAAAACACCTCATATATATCCTTATTAACTACAAAAACAAACAATACATAAAGCAAAAAACAACTCTCCCAAAATGACTAAAAAAAATTAAACCAAGAAATTTTTTTTCTCTCTCAACCCCGATATGTTTTTAGAGGCAAGATGAAGGTTCAAAACAATCATCATCAAACTCTCATTATCGATGTTGAACACAATAATGATAAATTTTATCACTGAAGAGTGGCACAACCGATTATTTTCTCTTTGTCGTTTTCAAGTAACTTTCCCTTTCATCTCTCAAAATTTTGGACTCCAAACAAAAAAAAAAAGTATTAGACCAAAATAAAAATTATCAAGAATATGAGATTAGGCATACTTTTTCTCCATTCTTTACATTTCATTCCTCCATCTTTTAATTTGGTATTTTTCTTCCCTATAATTTCAAGTTGAATTCTATCAAATTAGGTTATGGAAGGATTCAATTATAAGGAAAAAGTTGTTTCATTGTTCATGTGAATAGTGAAGTACTAGGAGAAAACCCTATATCTTTAAGTATATACTAGATCATTGGCCCCCGTTACACTATGGGTTGGATAAAAAAAAATTTACGTGCAAAAAATTTTATAAGCATTGCTAATATTTTTTCTAGTAAGAAAGAAAATTTAATCAAGTGGGGATTGACCCAATGTGACCTAGTCACTTTGATGGATTCAAAAGCAACTCGGGTATCTGTTAAAAACACAATAACATATTGGATGGATTAGGGTCAACTCAAGTTAACCTGTCAATCTGCATGCCGAGTCATAACACCATGATAACCCCCCATAGTAAGAAAATTAAAATAAGTTATGAAGCTCAATAAACTCAATGTTGAAGGATGAAATTAAAAAAAAATAACCTGAGCCAACTCAGGTTATCCTACCAAACTCGCAACCTGGTCATGAGATCAGGATAAATTAATAAAAAGAAAATTGAAAGAAATCTCAATCAATCTAGTGTTGAAAGATAAAATTGAAAAAAAAATCAATTAATAAAAGACGCAAAAAATGACTTGAATCAACTCAGCTTAACCCGTCAAAACCGTGACTAGAGTCATTAGGCGGGGATAAACCTTATAGAAAAAAGAAACTGAAACAAATAACAAAACCTAATTCTCAATCAACCCAATATGGAAGGACAAAGTTGAGGAAAAGATCAATTAGGAAAATGAGAAAAACAAACTTGAGTCAATTGAGTTAACTCATCAAACTTGTAATTTGGGTAATAAGCCTAGCATAATCTTATAAAAATAAATTAAAAAAAACATTATGAAGTTCAATTTCCAATAAACCTAATGTTGAAGAATGAAATTGAAATTGACAAAAACAAAAACATAGATTGGAAAAAAAATACAAAGAAAGAAAAGAAAAACATTATTCCAACTAATAATGTTATATGAGTAGAAGTACAATGAAATCCCCTTTTCTTTTAGTTTTTTTTTAATATTATTTAATATTAATATTTATTTAGTTAAAGCTATGTTTTTTTCCTTTCTCCTTTTAAAATAAATCCAAACTAAAAGATATATAGCAAGCAAGCAAGTTATGAGCTCAAGTCAATTAGGGGGAGAGGACACCCTGAATCCTACACTTGCATCTCTCAACTCTAGAGGCTTGTTCTTCTCCTGCTTAAATATTTGATGCTGATATATATTGAGCGTTGGAGAAATAGTTTAATGAAAAAATATATATATAATTAAAAAAACTGGGGTAAAACACTGTTCATATTAACCCATCCGTGCCTGTTGGTAAATTCAAGGCTATTTCCTCCTTGCTACCATGCACATGGATATTTCTTTTTTCTTTTCATTTTTTTTTTAACTGGTAATGGATGCACAAAAATTAAACATAAAAGTAAAAAAGTTGTAGAAAATATTATATTGTTTAATTATTGATTTTCTCACTGTGCCTCGAAGTGGCATTCTAATGGGAGTCCACAAAATATCAAAAACTGCAGAATGGACCGATGTCAACCTTTCATTGACGGTGGATTTCAGTGATGAGGATTAGACCAATCTTTATATGTGCGACGCAGCTGTTTTCCATGCTTTGTTTGAGAGGAGAGGAATTATTTTTTTAAATGATTTTATTTAGAAATGTTTTAAAATAATAATTTTTATTATTTTTTAAAAATTATTTTTGATATTAACTCATGAAAACGATTTAAATATATAAAAAATTAATTTAAAACCGGAAAACAGATTTTTAAAAACAACATTTGATTCATTTCACTTTCCCACTTGCCAGGTGACCTCATGCTCAATACTTCTAAGTTCCAAGGCTAAAAATCTTCAAACACATAATATGGAGTTTTACCAGAGGAAAGAACCTCTAATGTTTTTATATATATAATAATAAAAAAGTTATGGTGTTCTTGTTACTAGACATTAATTATTTAAAGTAAATATTATTTGAAGTCGGCAAAAGGGTAAAGGCTCTCTTATCCCCTCAATGAATGATGATGATGATTAAGCGATTGACTTGTCATCCACCATTAACATCCCATCCTGTAAAAATCATAAGTAATGCCAGGAAATCATCCAGAAGGTGGATGGATCTAGGAAATAAAAAGAGTTATCAACAAAAAAAAAATGAAAATAAATAATCGGAATATATATATATATATATAATTCCAACCTAATGTACTTGAGATTGGAGAACCAACAAAAAGCATCTAAACTTAAACCCTATATAAATTTTTCCCTCAAAGATTCGCTGTTGGATTGAACATAAGTTTTTTTTCAACAGTAAAAAAATTTACAATAGCTGGAAATGTGTTTTTAACTTCAAATTTTTTTAAAACTGCAATTAAAAAAGATAATGCATGCATTTAATAGAATATATGTTAATAAATATTAAAATTTCTCTTAAAAGTAACTAAAGATTGAGTTAATAAACTGAATTAAAAAAACATATTAAGATATATGATTGTGTTATGCAGAAAGCCTTTCAAAATGCATTTATTTAATTATACATTAATAAAATATTTTTTTTAAGAAATTTAATATTTTCAACTCCTTTGAAAAAAATGACTTTCTAATATAATTTCTATTTTTCTTATCAATATATTTTCTTCAATAAAAAATATAATTTTTTCTTGGTGGAAAGCAAATAAAAAAAGATGACTTTAAATATGATTAAAAACATTTTTCTTGGATTAAAACCATGTTATCTCATTAATTTGAAATTGTTTTTGCTTTTATTACCATAATATTTATTTTTTAAACAAAAACTTATCAGAATTACTAAAACAAGTTTCATTAATTGAAAAAAAAAAGTAAATTTCTAACACAAATGTAATAGAAAAGAAAATTATGGCATGGGATATCTCGACAGACTAAATATAAAATAAAAATAAAATCATCATTTAATTTTATAATAACTAAAAATCTTAACTAGTTTTTAGAGTTCTAAATAAGAGGATACTTATGCTAAAAAAAAAAAAACCCTTAAAGCATCCCTCTATGGTGAGCTATATTGTTACTTGTTTTATGATACAAGTACTTATTGTGTTATTGCTAAAAACTTGTCTAAACTGTTATGTGTGCATGTTTATGATAAAAGACTGCTAAAACTTAGGATAACGATTTGTAATTTGAAATTTAGATCTAATAATAAGGTTCAATCTTTATTTTCAGAATACGAACATTAAACCCAAAAAAAGAAGGTAAATGGTGAATTGGGCTTCAAGTCTATTTTTCTTGATAATATCCAAAATAGACACAAAGATCTCCACTCATACTTAATAGGCCATGGTGGGATCATGTTGACCTAACCAAAATCAACTCACAACGATGCAATAATGAAGACTTAATATGTATAGAAACCTCGAATATTACTAAACAATCATTTTTATAAAATCTATTTATAAACAAAAAGGCAGAGCAAAAATTACATAAAATATGTATAAACACATCCAAACGCAACACAAAATAAATAAAAAAGACTAATTTTTTTTCCTTAACCTCAATTCTAGTCCTTAAATTCTAATTCTTTTGAAAGAACTAAATTCATAATTATTTTTGTGAAATCAAGTATTAACTTCATGTTAGGATTTGTTTTGACATTGCGATAACAACATAAAAATTAAAGCAAACCAAGTAACAAAACCTAATTCCAAGTCAATCGTACGTGGAAGGATGGAATTGAAAAAAACGTTTCATAACTAAATACAATAAAGGATAAAAAAGGAAAACACTATCGCAATCTATAATGTTTCCCCTCATATGCCATAATGCATCCTATAACAAAATCAACACTCCCTTTTGGGCCCCTTATTTATTGTTGACGCACCACCACCCTTGTCATTATTGGTTTCTTGGAGATTTGGCTATTTATGTTTTATTAAATATGTGTTTGGTAATGTGGTGCATGATATTTTTTAAAAGTACTTTTCAATTAAAAATGCATTAAAATAATATTTATTCCAGATATTTTTTTATATCAATACATCAAAACCATAAAAAAATAGATAAAAAAATCAATTTAATGCTTTTTAAGTAAAAACACTTTAAAAAGTAGGTTAGATTGCATTACCAAATGATGCAACCATATTATTTGATAGTTGCTCCCACATTTAACTAGTGTTTTGCCTATGTTTCATATATAAAATGCCTTGATATTCTTTGTTTTATGTTTTGAAGGCACTTTTGGATGAAAGATGCAAAAAGAAGTAAATTGGAGGTAATTGACAGATTTGACCATCAGTCAATGTTTTGTGCAGAGCGTGAGCTCTAGAGATCGAAATGAAGTGATTCCAGTAGATTAAAAAGTTAACATTCATACCTTTTTGGATATATAAGTCAAGAAAATAAAATAAGTCAGAGCATGGAAATCGCAGCCTTCAAAGTCAAATCTTGCAATCTGCCAGTGTTGACCTTCGGCCATTCCAACTTGAATATCTGGAGCGATAGAAGTCCAATTTATGCAAACTTAATTTTATTGGATTTCTAACTCAAATACCTATCAAATCGCTAAATTTTATCCAAAAAAGATATCATATGAGGGATATATGAGTTTTCAAAGATGACAACTGAATTTTGCTAGCAGACAGGTTTCGTGAAGAAACGAGTCCAAATTACGTTCCGAAGAATCTAAACCGACATCCAAGTTTTTATTTCAGCAATTTAGCTCCTCTAAGTCCAATCTTGAAGATTTCATGCAAGGCTATTTCTCATTTTTTAGGAAAATAGTTATTGAAGTACTCAATTGTAAACTGTCTACTTACGGGATGACTATTTTGTAAAATAGAGACTAGGGTTTCCTAGGATATAAAAAGAATGAGAGAAGAGAAGGGGGGAGTCAGCCAAGAAGATAAAAACACCCCCTTCCTCTAAGAAACCTGAAATCATGCATTCTTCCTTCTTTTTGATTAGTTTTTCAACAAACATGTAAGGTTAAACACTTTTTCTTGGTTGCAAGGACACAGAAACCTTCGGATTTCAAGAACTGTGAGATTTATTTTACCTTTTCTTTTCAGTTTATATGATGAATATGTTTGTTCTCCTATGCTTATTTTTTCTATGATTGTTTATTTTAATTACTAGAGCGGACTCTAAGTTATTATTGTAGACAATCTATTGCTAAGTTTGATATCAAAACTGGAGTTGTGGTATATGAACTTGTGAAGCAACTGAGTTTAATAATTGTGGCGGATCTACGTTATTAATCTTAGGGAGAACATTCAATCAAATCAAACATAGACTGCGGACAGTTATGTTTTTTTGATTAATCAACTTATCTAGTTCTTAAGGCTGCCATTGAGTTAAATTACTAGTGCGGACACTGTGGTTGTTTGATAGTTAAGGTTAGTTATATGGCGGATCCGTTAACTAACCAATGCTAAGAAGAGATAAATATTCAGAATATAAATTGATGTTTCGTTTCCATGATCAGTTCTGATTTCTGTAGGTGGATGTGTGCTTGCAACCAAGGTTTGTTCTCTTGATAATTTTCTGATTTTATTTAATTTTGCTTGATAGTTTTCTGTTTACTTTTGCTTTAGCCTAGATAACGTCCACCCCGCCCCTAAATTGCATATCATCTAGCATAAAAATCTGACTTGAACCTTCCTCGTGGGATCGACCCCTTGCTTGCTCTATACTATTTTGTATGTTGTGTTTTAAGTTAGGGTAATTAATTTGTGCGACCACGACATCGCAACACCAAACACACCTTAAAGTATATTTTCTAAGCTTCAATCTTAACATGAATATGAAGATGATCCTTTCAAGTTCATGAGTGTGAAAAAAGTAGAGTTTTTTTTTTTCGAGTATATGACTAGCCAACTTGTACATTTATTTATTGTATAAAACCTTGGATATAATAATAGCCATCAGTGATTGAAAATGACCTGTGAGAGGAATGATCATGGATTCCCATGGTTGTTCTTTTTTGGTTCTTTTTTTTTTTAAATTTGGTCCCTCACTTTTTTTATTTGGCACTTTAACATTGCATTGATTTTGTATTGGTCATGGTGATTTTTTTTATGCCTGTGTATATGGATCTCATGGTATCGAGAAAATATTTCTTCACTTGGTTTAATGCTTGGTTTTGTAAAATAAAACTCAATTTCATTGATTTAAAGAATTAAAACTTCAATGAGAGAATCTCAAGATTAAACAAATGTTCAATCTTTTTTTCTAATATCAAGAAATGATTTGCATTGGCAGGGAAAGAGTTCATGTCTTTTTTTATAATTGTTTTTTAAATTTAATCATTTCACATTGTCTTTATTTGGTATTTGACTTAATAGTTTGTTTTGGTTTCCTAGATATATGGATCTTGTGATATTGAAAAACAATTCTGGCACTCGATTAATGCTTGGTTTGACAAATTAAATGAAATTCTATTGATGTAAAACAAATATGGTGGGTTGAAGTGACTGTGAAAAAATGGTTGACAAGTGCATCACACGGGCCATTGTATGGACGAAGCCCTCATCTTCAAGTAGTGTGTGCGACTTCATCCAAGGGTTGAACACCGACTTCCTTAGTTGTATTAGGAGTGGCGTGGACAGGGTTTTCATGAGAGGCGATGCATGTTGGTGGAAAATTGGAAATAAGGCTTCAACAACATTTTTTTTCTTCTCCTCCCTATTTTAATTATCCTTTCCTCGGGATTCGCTCTAGTCTAGCAAAAATTAAAAGGTGTCTTATCATTTTTTTGTTAGTCAAATTTGATCCTCATTCTTTTGAATGTTATTTTTTTAAAATTGTATTTTTTTTAATTTCATCCTTCAATATTTGGTTGGTTATGAATTTGAATTCATTGTTTTTTTAATAGGGTGATCTCGATCTCATTACTCGGGTCACTAGTCTGAAAGGATAAC
>Ga0325403_1006952_pt1 | contig 10801 bp, 4 predicted proteins | sample PopdelMetagenome_19_FD_205665 | JGI IMG/M metagenome (GOLD analysis project Ga0325403, IMG submission 205665) | Populus deltoides microbial communities from Bellville, Georgia, United States - Xylem-PdKOR-R4 | ecosystem: Host-associated > Plants > Phyllosphere > Stem > Wood/Secondary xylem...
TCCCTCACCCCCCCCCACCCCCCGCCCGCCCGCCCCCCCCCCCCCCCCCGCCCCCCCCCCCCCCCCCCCCCAAGAAAGCGTACGTGTAATCTACATACAATTGTGGTATGAACCAGTCATGAATCAGTCTGGAAATCCATGAAGTATATATAATGCATGTTCAAGCAGCTGCTCTAGTATGCAAAGGAAGCTATACAAAGATTTCCTAGGCCGATTCATCATAAGGCCTTTGTTAAATATATAGGATATATAGTAAATTGTAAATGGAACCAGAAAATCAACAGTAGAGTATACTTATAATTGGGAGACACAATCTAAGATATGCATGGCGAGAACAAAAAGGAAATTCTTTGATCAATGATTTCTTATTTACTACACATAGAGCAACTTTATCAAAATAAAAATCATATCATGGCAAATCACATAATAAACCCAAATGATTAGTGGCACGAATAGATCCTCTAAAACAACAAAGTGGCAGATTGTACCCCACAAGAATCGCTGAAAGGGAAAAGAAGTTTCACTAGCATATATCTTTCCTTGGATAAAATAACCATTAATTATTATTATTATTTTTTGCTGTTTATACAAGCATAGAGCAATCATGCAAATTCTTGCTTTAACCCAAATATAATCTATATAAGATGACCCAACATTAGCCTATAACTAAAGTGTTGTCGGCCAGACTAATTAGCAAAAGCTCCTCGAGTCTCCATGCATGGTTTCCAAGCTTGTTTGGTATTTAGTCACCGATTAGCACACTAGTATAGTGATTTAACATCAATAATGGCAAACTTTTGGATGGAGACCTTTAGTCTTGTCTTCTAATTTCTTACTAACAATAATTTTTCGCCTTGACTAGAAACCCAGCTAGATTCCATTGTTTCTTGCTAGGTTCTTGTGAGTGTTTAGGTAATTTGACTTGACGACTGATGAACCTCTCTCTCCTCTCTTTCCAAAATACAGAAGAAGAAGAAGAAAAACCTGTTATGATACGAGTAATGAGGGAAATGGCCGGAGGAATTTCCTAGTAAAGAAGTCAAATTGTAGTACACATAAAGATAATATACAATACTGAACTCGTTGTCAACAAATCTCAAAAGCCATAAGTACTTTTTTTCTGCCACGTCTTTCATTGTCTTTCCTCCCTTCAACTGAAATGACAACACTAGCTGAAACAGCACAAGTTTCTGAAAATTACATCAATCCATTGGTTATTCAAGGAGTCCATCTACAACTACAAGAGTACAACAATATAATTATACCAAGGGACTATGCGTTGCAAGAGAGTGTATGTGTTGTGTGTGTGTGTGTGTGTGTGTGTGTGTGTGTGTGTGTGTGGGGCTACCTTTATCAATTTTCAAGGTTACTTAATTAAAAGACCAATCTTTATGGATCAATACTCTTTCTTTATGTTAATTTCCTATGGTTTTCTAGACAGAAAGGCAGTAAAAGTAGCAATACAATAGGGGGGAGGGTAAGTCAGAGACTCGGACATGAAGACCTGGCAGAGATGAAAATCTGACCAAACATCTGCAACCCAAGCATTAAAACAATAGTAGTAGTGCTAGACATCTGACATATGATTCTTATGTAATATCTTTCAAGCTTTAACCACGATAACTGTGACTGAGTTTCCAACACCCTTATAAAATTTGATAAGAAGCGCTAATGTCCAAAGAAGGGGAAAGAGAAATGAGGTCACACATGATCTGCAAATCTATGGCTTGGCATACATGAATATTACACAAATGTAAGAGCAATTATAGATGCTCTCAGTCCCAACACAGACCATAACTGCAAGTACAATCACTTTTCTATTACCACTACCGCTAGTCCCATTACTGGTAATATTACTACCACTGTTTGCATCAAAAGCAGATTCATGGTATCCGCAGATCTAGCTACCCATTGTTTCCACATATCAAAGAAAACATAGAAATACCCCAAAAGGAGGAGAAAAAGACTAACCCTAAATACTAAAATGCCTTATAACTCAATACATACTAGTAAAACAAAATAACCAATAATACGGATAGGGAAATAATTAAGAACTATCAAGAGCAGTAGTATTGTAAACTGCTTGATAAAGGGTACTCTTTGTTTGTTTTTGTTAAGTTGCACCTGGTGGTGGTGGCATTGGCAGTGGAAGTGGCAGTGGCAGTGGCAGGGCTTGGATTTGTTGCTGTGGTGGACGCTTACGCTTCTTTTTCTCATAGCTAATCCCTCTTGCTTTAGACTGCAAATCACGAACCTCACGAAGATACAGCCTAACAGCACGGGCTCCAAAAGGGTTTGCTTCAGGTTTCCCTCCATTTTCCTCAAAGGCTGCTCGGAGGCGTCCAATGAGCGCGTCAAGGCTACCCCAGGCCTGGCGGAGAGGGCATGGGCAGGGGGCGGGTGGGTTTGGGTGGCCATAAAAGGGGCAGATTGGAGTGTGCACTTTGGTCTTGCCAAATTGGTCAAGGTAGCGAAGGAATTCAAGGACATGAGCACCACTGCACCTGGACAGAGAAAGAGGAGGCCTGTGGTTCTTGAGGTACTGGCCAAAGGTGTTCCAGTCTCGGCGCTTTTGATTCTCATAGCGACTCGGAGTGGTGGAGGATGGTGGTGGCAAGTTTGAGACTGACATGGCTGTGTTGGTGGTGTTGCTGTTGCCTATGCTGTTGAAACTTGTGTTTTCAGAGTTGGAGCTCTCCATTTCTTGGATTGAATTCATAGAGTTTTGTTTTAGTTATTTCGATCTTTCAGGTGGTTTAGGTTATGTTGTTGCTGCTGGCAGTGGCGGTGGCCTTTCCTCTTCCTATTTTTATGGTCACTCCACCCCTTTCTTCTTCTTCTTCTTCGTCTTCTTCTTGTTTTTTTCTAGGGTTTGCTTCTCTCCTAAACACAAAAACCTTAATTCAAGAGGGGGACGGAGATAAAGAAATTAAAGGGCAGTACTGAATCCCTTGGTTTCTTATAGTCCTACCAAAGATTGGATGGTTCTATGTTTTTTTTTTCTGTTGATGGGAAAAAACCAGCAAGAGCCAAGAAGAAAGAAGTAAATGAAACAAAAAAGGTTATGATCATTAGTTGATATTACAAGATTTCCATTTTGAAGGGAGAGAAAATGAGGAGTGGAGCTGGAAATAGTGTAACAAAGGAATAGTTTTTTATGTGGAAAAATAAAGAAGGGGATGATGAGACAGATGATGGGAGAGAGGATGAGTGGACTCTTCCTCTTTGCTAATGTTAGAGCAATCCAAGAAAAGCTTGAATTAAGGTTTTTTTTTTGGGGGGGTCTGGAAAATGCTTAGTGATTGGGGTTTTTTTTACCTTAAAAAGGTGGAGCAATTCAGCTCTTATTGGTTAATGACGATATATAGAGTGAGGGAACTGTGTTAGGGCTTGTGGGAAATGGCGAAGGGTTGAGAAAAGTAGGTTGCGATGCAGACAGGAAAAAGTTTGAAGGAAAGAGGGTAAAAATTGAAAGTAGTAACATGATTTTGTTCCTTGAGCCTGTAGTCTTGAATGACAATTCCTTTCTAGTAAGTGACCAGAATACCCTCTGAAAAGTTTGAAGGGAGAATGGCAAGGCAAGCTTCTGTTCATTGCCTGATCCACCTCCAGCAGCTCTAACTTGACTCTAAGTTTGCCAGTGCCCTTTCCGGACATCAACACGCTAGGAAATCAACACCTCCGACCACTTAAATAGCAGGGAATTCCTCCTTTCAGCAATATGCATATGCAGATTCAGCAATGTTTCGAGCTGCCAAACCAAGTGTTTTTAAATTTATCTCCTCGATCGTTCAGCAGCAATTGTCTTTTCTTTTCTTTTTCCCTCCCAGTCTTACAGCAATTCTTGTCCCTAATAATAGAATCTCCATGGAAAGATATTTCCACTGGTTCAGTAGCAGAAATTATTCTAAATATTATAATATAATATATAGACACACACACACAAATATAGAATTTTACAAAAGCATATATATAGTAGGAATTGAAGCATTCTCTAACATATCACGCTCGCTGGGTCCATGTATAATAATCAATTTCCTTGCATCCTCTATCCATTTCTTTTACGATTTCAAGCAATATAGTTAGGGTTCCTGGCTAGTCTGAGAAGGCTATTTACAAAACAAATTGATCGGTATACAGATAGCTTTCAGCAAACTCAGCCCAGATTTTGAATTTTGATCGCTAGTAAAAAGAGATGCATTTTAATAATGTTTTTGGTTTACGAACGCTAGCTGCCATTTGTACAAGGAGTTCGTTTCAACTATGATTGAAGCTGTATATAACTACGGTTGTAAAGAGTATTTGGAAATAATAAGTTGTTAAATGTATTTTTAATGTTAGAATGAAATAAAAAAAATAAAATTGTTAATGTGCTTATAGAATAAAGGTACTTTTAATTTTATTAATTTATTGTGAAACGCTGTTCAAAATACCTTTTTCAAAAGTCCAGTATAATTTCGTTTTGGATCATTAACAAAAAAAAAAAAAAAAAGAGAGAAGGTGATTATTCATCTCTTCACAAATTACGGCAACAATATTTTTTTAATTTAATTTTTTAATATTTAATTTAATGGAATTAAATCTCTTTTTATAAAATTATTTTTGATCAAATGATCCGAGTTGTGTCTTTGACAAATTAACTCAAATTAATTAAAGTTATTTTTTAGATTTTTTTAATTTATTTCTTTTAATTTTATCATTTAATATTTAATATTTAATATTGAGTTGATGGAGTATTGGATTTCATAATTCATTTTAATTTATTTTCAATGAGGTTATCAAAGTTTTATAACTTAGATCATAAATTTACTAGGTTAATATAAGTTGAGGTCAATCCAATATGTTATTGTCTTAATATATTTTTTTTTAAATATCATTTTAAAATTATTTTCAAGCCCATCTATTTTTTTATCAATTATCTAAGTTATTTTTAAATTTGTCAAGTTAATAAAATTAAATCAAGTCAATCTTCACATAATTTATTTATTTTTACCAAGAAATACTTTAAACATACTTGAATATATTTTTATATTAAAAATATTAATCTACCTCGCAAGATAACATACTTGAATAATATAGTTTAGTTACTCGGTAGATTTTAGATAGCCTTACAATAAAAAATAAAAGGCATCATGAGGTCCTCCAAGTAATTTAGTTCTTCTCTAGCTCGAACACACAATCCCTATACCCCAAATTGATTTCAAGACCCGTTTGTACTTGGAAATTAGAGATTCGTTGGTGAAGAGCGAAAACAATTGCGACATTGTTGACCTACCTGAAATCAAAAGCGAGAATCATGGTTGTTCCTGATTTACCACACACTTCATGTGGAATAAAGGAACTAGAACGAGTGGGGCTTGTCGATAGGAACGGAACCCTACTGCCCAGCTGGTCTAGGATTAATGTGGATCTTTCTTCTTTTAGTCCAGATGAAGAAGCATGTAATATACTTAAACAGCAACAAGGAAGATATGATGAGCAAGATAAAGCTTATATTGGTGAATTACTCAAGTCTGTGCAGATGGTATGGGATGTGATGGAAGGCCTTGTTAAAAGAGTTACAGTAGAAGAATCTGAAATTGTTGTTAGGAAAAATAAGGTAACTTTAAGTCAGGAAAAGATTAGAAGGAAAGCAATCCAAATCGAGAGAATGCCTTCGAAATTCGAGGAGAGGATGCAGCAGAGGGTTGAAGAAAGTCTCAGCAAAGCAAGTGAGGGATCACAGAAAAACAAGAACATACGCACTGAGCAGGGGGGAGACCGTGATGATTCTTTCCCTGCCCGAAAAACTCAATTAAGCTACCGATTTGAACACTGAGAAAAAAAATATTGGATTCTTTCTCTTCAATGGTGATTTTCTTTTTGGTTGGATAAAGGAGGTGAAAATATTGGAAAGATGCAGGGGAAGTACGATGGCAGAAAGAGAGTCAAAATTCGGTGCTATTCATCCGACCTCCAGTTGCTTTACCTTTCACCACTGAGTGAATATGAAGCAGTTGGGAAGGCAACACAAATTGTTAAAGGTTTCGTGACTAAATTCAAGCAGGGTTTCTTGTTTGGTAATAAATAGAAGAGTTTTCTTAGTAGTAATTTTATTATTTTAAAGCAACATAGGCTATTTGGTTACTAAATTAAATATAATAATAAACCTATTTTTTATTGATTTTTTTATTATTATGAAATTACAAAACTCATGATGTAAATTGTAATTTAAAATATAAAATAGAATAAGCTATAAATACTCAAAGTAATTTTCCTTAAAAAAAACACTTTGAAATGGAGCTATACGTGACAAGCCAAAGAAATAAGCTATTAATTTACATGAATAATAAAACTCTTAACCTTTTTTTATCATGTGAACGTTAAAACACCTTTAGCATACATATATTAATATTAATATTAACAAAAACTATTTGAGGAGCGGAGATCATCGTTCCCCTCCTCAATAGTATTTTTTCCTTTTTTTATTTATTTAATTAATTATAAATTTTAATTTTATCATTTAATATTTAATTTATTTAAAATTAAGATTTCATAAATTATTTTAGTTTGTTTTTCTTAAAGCTATCATAATCTTATAACCTAAATCATGAGTTTTGTGAATTAACCCGGTTGACTCGGGTTTTTTATCCTTTTTTTAATTGAGTTTTAATTTTTAATTTTATCCCTTAATATTTAGATTAATTAGGAATTAAGTTTTATAATTTGTTTTGGTTTTATTTCTGTGAGGTTATCTCAGTTTTATTACTCAGGTCATAGGTTTTACAGGTTAATCCGATTGACTTGGGTTTTTTTTGTCATTTTTTACATTGATTTTTATTTAATTTTATCTTTCAATGTTTAGGTTTATTGATAATTAATCTTCATAATTTATTCTAATTTTTTTTCTATGAGATTATCTCGGTCTCATAAACTGAGTCAAAAGTTTGACAGGTTAACCTGGGTGATTTGAGTATTTTTTTATTCTTTTTATAATTGAATTTTCTTTTCAATTTCATCCTTCAGCATTATATTAATTGAGAGTTGAACTTCATAATTTATTTTTATCTGTTGTCTATTAGGTTATCTCAGTCTCAAGATCTAGATTTAACAAGTTAACCTAAGTTGACTCGGGTTTTTTTTATTCTTGCTTTAATTAATTTTTTTTTCAATTTCATTCTTTAACATTATATTGATTAAGAATAGAGCTTTAATATTTTTTTATGATATTATCAAAGTCTCATGATCTAAATAACAAATTTTACCAAAGCCATAGACTTGCTCAACCGAAAGTTTTTTTTTTTTTCATCTTAAAAGCATGTTAGCGATGTCTTGATGATTTTTTTTTATATTTTTTAAAATTATTTGATATAATCTGCAATGTAATACAAGTAAATGATCTAATACTATCAAAACACATTTTAACCAAAACCATAGACTTACTCAATTCGAAAGTTCAATTAATATAAATTAATTTGACTAAAATTATTATCTCGGCTCATCTCAATGTTTGGCTTATAAATTGGACAAGTTAATTCAATTCGATATGTTTAAATTATTTAAAAAAATAAAATGATATTGTTTGGAGAAAAAAATATAAAATCAAGTTTTGAATATATCAACCGGGTTATGGGTTAAATCTGGGTCAAACCAATCAACTTTGGATTGAATCTTTTAAAGTCGACAGAGGAGGTGGGGTCAATCCAGCGAGTTAAACTGAGTATTATAACTACGAATTTGACAGGAAGGAATAGATACCAAAATTTAAAAGCCCTGGAATTGCAGTGTAAAGTCGCATTTACAATACAAGGGTAGAAATTTAGACTTGAATGGTATTTATACTTTTCTATACAAAACAGCCAACAGATCCCTATGAAAGGGACAGTTTTATAGTACTTTATATTAAATGCTGGGGAGCTTTCCCCATCTGAAAAATATACCAAATTGAATGCTAGTAATTGATCTCCCATCCAAATTTGCAATGTTTTCCATCTACCTTGCCTCTTTTACGCAATGACTGATTAATTTTGTGTTTTAAGATAAATTGATATTTTATGTCAAATATTTACAATGATTTTGTATACAATGACATGAAATTTTGATAAAATAGAGACTCGACTTTAAAACAAAAAAATCATTGGAGGACCCAATTGAAAATCAGTTTTGTGGGTTAGGAATTGAGGTTATAGCAACTATAGTCTTCAATGGGTGTAGCGTGATGGCAAAGGGCTTGAAATCTGTACAGCAGATCTCGAGTTCGAGTCAGTGCTTACATCTCTTGTAAGAGCCTGGGATAGCCGGAGTTTTACTCGCTCACCTGAATTCACAAAGTGCGCTTTTCGAAGGGTGGAGTTTCTTCAAATCCAAAAAAAAAGTTATAGCAACTATTATTTCGGCCTTTGGTTCAAGAATTTTGACAAAATTAATCGGATCATATTAATTATTAATTTTGACAAAAAAAATTCATAAATATATCTATTTGCTGGTTAGCATGTAAGCATTGATTTTACCAATATTATTACTTCAAACTCACAACACAGAATTCATGCATTACCATAGTTATAGTTGATAAAAATCCTTCATCTTCGCATTAGGTCCACTGTCAATTGTAATTGTTCAATCAATCAAACCGCGAACCAATGAAATGTACCAGCATATCATGGTGGCTCTATTCTGCAATCCCTCTCGGACCCATGTCTTCAAATGTCCCGGTTTCCGATCTACGGTGTGCCCGGCCGTGACTTAAAACTTGAGTTTTTTTAAAATCTAAATTTGTTTTTTATTTTAAATTAATTATTTTAAATTATTTTAATATGTTGATATTAAAAATAAAATTTTAAAAAATAAAAAAATATCATTTTAATATATTTAAAAAACATTTAAATAAATAATCGTTATCGTCTCATAAAACTCACATATATTGCCCCTGATAGATGATTAATTGGTAAACTAGAAGTAATAGGTAGAGTAATACATAATACTGAGTAGGGTAACGAATCAGTACGTAGCATTAATAGCCCATGACAACAAGAAAGAATGAACAGAGACAACTCATAGATTATATGTTAGTAATGTAGTTTTGGTGGTTTATAATAATGTATAGAAACATTCTAATTAAGGATATGTTTATTTTTAAAAAATATTAAATTAATATTTTTCATTTATTTCGATGCTTGATATCAAAAAGATTTAAAGATCTAAAATAATGATTTTAATATATATATATATATATATATATTAAAAAAAAAACATTATATCCTACACAACAGCAAAATTAGTTAGTTTTAAGTGGAGTTTCCATGAGTTTTGGAAGTGCATGCTGTAATGGGGCCAGACTCTGTTTAATAACTGACACTTCCAATTGGGTCTCCACCTCAGATACTGTCCTACAAACTGAGGGCAGCTTAAACAGAAACTAAGGGTTGTTGAGATCTACATTTACTGCTATGGAGGCTCAATGCACCGAAACATCTTAAAGCACCATAAGTACAAGGGCTTTGTCTTTATTGTCTTCGAATTGAAAAGCAAGCGTGCAATTACAGCACCTATGACACCCCGTTTGCAGATTCAGGGGTTGATTAAAAACAAAAAAAAAGAATTTAATTATTTTTATTAAAACCGTATTATTTTTTTAATTTTCTGGTATTGACTCTGTTAGATTTATATTGAATTTCATAAAATTAGTCGAAAGATCCGGTGCATGTTTGGTATTTTATTAGTTTTTACCGTCTTGGAAAAAAACAACTTCGCTCGGATTCAAGTTCTATCATAATTTGAGGTGAAAAAATACAGTAAAAAACAGATAATTTTTTAAAATTATGAACAACGGAGGAACATCTCGGACCCCAGTGCCATTACTCGACAAGTTAGCAAGTACTCGAATAGTCCAAGCCTAGGTCGTGGGCACCCCCTCACCACGTAGCTAAGTACCATCCTCTTATATGGAAACCCGAGGCCTGCTGAAAACCTTCGTTTAAAACTTAAAACCAGTTTAACACTAATAAATTAGATATTTACTTCTCTGACATTCACTTGTTTTTTTTTTTTTACATGTAACCTTTTTCAGACCATATCTGTCCGTCCGAACTCTAAACAAACCACTGGTTCTGTCGAGGAAACAAAAAAATCGGATTAAAATAAACCTTTCAATAGTATTTATTTTTTAATATATTTTCTAACTTAAAAATATATTAAAATAATTTATTTTTAAAAATTATTCATAATATCAATATATCAAAATATCAAAAAATATAAAAAAAATTAATTTTTTAAAAAATCATATTTTAAAAATATAAAAATAATATCCAAACTCAGTTGTTGATCAAAATTTAGTGAATATTTTTTAAAAAAATATCTTTTTCTTATAAAAAGTATTAAATTGTTATTTTTTAAATTGTTTTTCTATAATTATGAAATTCAATATAAATATGTAATTACTGAGGAAAAGATGAAGAAAAAGGGACAGTGAGGAGAGAGAGAGAGAAGCCAAAAACTGAGCACAGAGGTAGAAGACAAGAGTGGAGAAAAAGAGAAGAAAGACCTCCAAGATTGGGCTTGTATTTTACAATACTGCCACTGACTTGCAATCAGCAGTCGAGTTATAAAATTCAAAAGGAAAGCCGCGTGTCGCCGAATAATAAAGAAGGTAATAGCGTGAAGGCAAAGGAAAGAAGACCCGTGGAACTATAGAAGTCCTCTAGAATCAATTCTCTATTATTTAATATTAACTGGTAATAATAATAATAATTAAGAAACTTTATAACAAGTAAACGGTAATAAGTTAAACTTAACAAGTCATGGTATTAACAAGAGATGGTGCTGC
>Ga0325403_1006955_pt1 | contig 10798 bp, 3 predicted proteins | sample PopdelMetagenome_19_FD_205665 | JGI IMG/M metagenome (GOLD analysis project Ga0325403, IMG submission 205665) | Populus deltoides microbial communities from Bellville, Georgia, United States - Xylem-PdKOR-R4 | ecosystem: Host-associated > Plants > Phyllosphere > Stem > Wood/Secondary xylem...
AAAGTAAATATTATGGGTTGTGGTTTTTGTTTCTATGTTGTACTTTTATTGTTTTTTTAATATTTTCTTCACCTATTTTATGGTTTATTGAATGTTAATTTTACAAAACTGCATTATAATTGTTAAAAAGCAAAAAATCCAATAAAAAAAAGGATGTGAAAGAATAAAAAAGAGTTAAAAAAAAAGAGAGTTGGGATTTGTTAAATAAAAAGCAAAATAATTCAATGAAAAAAATAGATTTGAATGAAAAAAAGGTCTAATAAAAAAAAAACAGAGAAAGAACTTGAATGCCACATTACTATTACTAAATAGGAAGTAAAAAATCCCATAATGAAAAAGGAACGCGAATGAAAAAAGAAAAGAACAGAAAAGCGTTGAGGTTTGTTAAATGGAAAATAAAATGACCCAATTAAAAAAATATATCAATTAATGAAAAGAAAAATACGAGGTAGTTCACTGTTTACTAAACAGTGTACACTACCTAATGTTTTAATTGTATTGATAACAGTCTTGGTTGTGTTATAATTATTACATTAAAACGAATTAGTATTTTACTATGGACTATACAGCCTATAGTAAAACATTAATAATTTAATTTTTGTTTTTGTTTTTATATCTTTAGTTTTTTTTTGGCTAAGTTGTTTTTTTTTAATTTTTTTTTAGTTTTTTTTTTGTTTTTAATGTCTTTCAAGTTTTTTTTTCTTTGTTTGTTTTCTTTTAATGAATTTTTTTTTTAATTTAGTTTGTTAATGTTAATTTTATTTTTATTTAGTTATCAGACTTTCATGACACAGATCCCGAGTTTAACAGGTTAACCTGATTTGACAAGTTAACCTGAATTATTTTTTTTGCTTTTTTTCATTTTAATTAATTTTTTTCGTTTTGTTTAGTTTGTTAATATTAAATTTCTTTTTATTTAACTATCAACTTTCATGACACATATCCCGGATTTAACGGGTTGACTTGGTTTTGGACTGCACAGTACAGTCTACAGTCCAAAGGTTGAGCTGTCTTTTTTTTTTTCCTGTTTTTATTTTTTTTTCATTTTTTATGCCTTTCGAGTATTTTTTTTGGCTTTTTTCTTTTTTTTTTCTTTTAATGAATTTTTTTTGTTTAATTTAGTTTGTTAATGTTAATTTTTTTAATTTATTTATCAAACTTTCATGACATAGATCCCGGGTTTGATGGGTTAACTCGAATTTTTTTTTTTTCATTTTAATTAATTGTTTTCATTTATTATAGTTTGTTAATGTTAAATTTCTTTCTATTTAATTATCAGACCTTCATGACACGTATCCCGAGTTTGACGAGTTAACCTGGTTTGACGGGTTAACCCAGTTAATTATGGGTTAACCCATTAATTTTTTTTCTATTTAGTTATCAAACTTTTATGATGTGAATCTCAGGTTTAACGGATTAACCTGATTTGAAGGGTTAACCTAGTTAATTCATATTTGTTTTTCTTTTTCTTCACAATGCAGTCCACAGTGAAAAGGTTGATGCCTTTTGTTTGTTTTTGTTTTTTTTTCGTTTTTAATAAATTTTTTTTCGTTTAATTTAGTTTGTTAATGTTAAATGTTTTTCTATTTAGTTATAAAACATTCATTACATGGATCCCGGGTTTGACGGGTTAGCCCAGTTAATTCTGGGTAACCCATCAAATTGTTTTTTCTTATTTAGTTATCAAACTTTCACGACATGAATTCAAGGTTTGACAGGTTAACCTAGTTTAAAGGGTTAACCCAGTTAATTCAGATTTTTTTTCTTTTTCTTCATTAGTTTTTTTCTTCCTGTTGGTTTTTTTCTTTGTTTTTTTATTTTTAATTAATCTATTTAATTATCACACTTTTATGACACGACCTTGCAACCAGACCCACATCCAAGGCTATTGAGTCTAGTATTGCAGCAAGACCCACTTAAACTTGGGTCATGCAAGTTTAATGTTATTATTAATATTATAAATATTACTCTTGGGGCAGGCGTTGCAGCCAAACCCAAGACTCTTGAGTATAGCTTTGCAGAAAGACCTAACACTTTTAGGTTTTAGCTTTTTTTGATATTTTTTATGCAAAAAAAATTGACCCGCGGCATCGCGCGAGTCATGCAACTAGTAACATATTCTAAAAGGCGTGGGGAAAATACTGTAGCTTTCCCCACGCCTTTTACACTTTCCCTATTATTAATATATTATATTATTATAATTATTATTATATTATATTATAACATATACTAAAAAGTAAATGAAACGCAGAACTTTTGTTTTTTTGTTTTTAATTTTTTTTCTTTTAATGAATTTTTTTTAATTTAGTTTGTTAATGTTAAATTTTTTTATTTAGTTATCAGACTTTTATGACATGGATCCAGGGTTTGATGGGTTAACCTGATTTGACGAGTTAACCCAAAATTTTTTTTCTATTGAATTAATTTTTTTTGTTTATTATAACATACTCTAAAAGGCGTTGGGAAAGTATTGTAGCTTTCCCCACGCTTTTTACACTTTCCTCATTATTAATATATTATATTATATTATATACTAAAAAGTAAATGATAGAACTTTTGTTGTTTCGTTTTTAATTTTTTTAATGAATTATTTTTGTTTAATTTAGTTTGTTAATGTTAATTTTTTTATTTAGTTATAAGACTTTCATGATACGGATCCCGGATTTGATGGGTTAACCTGATTTGACGAGTTAACCTGGAATTTTTTTCTATTTAATTAATTTGTTTCGTGTAGTTTAGTTTGTTAATGTTAAATTTCTTTCTATTTAATTATCATACTTTCATGACACGTATCCCGGGCTTGGCGGGTAAACCAAGTTAATTCTGGGTAAATCCTTCAATTTTTTTTTTATTTAGTTATCAAACTTTCATGACGTGAATCTCAAGTTTGACGGGTTAACCTAGTTTGAAGAGTTAACCCAATTAATTTACATTTTTTTTCTTTTTCTTCATTAATTTTTTTCTTCTTATTGGTTTTTTTTCTTTTTAATTAATCAATTTAATTATTACACTTTTATGACACGACCTTATAGCCAGACCCACATCCAATGCTCTTAGGTCCAATGTTGCAGCCAGACTCACTTAAACTTAAGTCATGTAAGTTTAATATTATTATTAATATTATAAATATTATTCTTGGGTCAAGTGTTGCAACTAGACTCAAGGCTTTTGGGTATATATTTGCAGAAAGACCTAACACTCTCAGATCTTAGCATTTTTTGATATTTTTTATGCAAGCAAAAAAATTTAACCCGTGGTGTATGCCTTTTTTTTTGTTCGTTTTCCTTTTCCTTTTCCTTTTTAAGCTTTTTACTGTGGACTGCACAGCGCAGTCCACAGTGAAAAAGCTTATGCTTTTAGTTTATATTTTTTTATCTAAGTTTCTTAATATTAAATTTTTTCTGTTTAATTATCAGGCTTTCATGACACGGATCCCATATTTTTTTTTCTTTTTAATTAATCTTTTTTTTAATTTAGTTCATTAATATTAAATCTTTTTTCTATTTAGTTATCACACTTTCACGACACGAATTCTAGGTTTGACAGGTTAACCTGATTTGGCGGGTTAACCAGTTGATTTAGATTTTTTTTTCTTTTTTCTCATTAGTTTTTTTCTTTCAATTTTATCTTTTAATATTGTATGCAGTCCACAGTGAAAAGACTGATGTCTTTAGTGTTTTTTTTTGCTTTTTTTTCTTTTTATGCCTTTCACTGTAGACTGCACAGTGCAGTCCACGGTGAAAAGGCTGATGCCTTCTTTTTTTTCTTTTTAATTAATTTTATTTATTTAGTTTGTTGATATTAAATGTTTTTCTATTTAGTTATCAAACTTTCATGACATAGATCTTAGGTTTGACGGGTTAACCCAGTTATTTTAGATTTTTTTCTTTTTCTTCATTAGTTTTTTTCTTCTGATAAGTTTTTTTATATTTTTTTTTCTTTTGAATTAATATTTTTTTTATTTAATTTAGTTTATTAATATGAAAATTTTTTCTATTTAGTTTTTGGTTGATGCCTTTTTTCTATTCAGTTATCTTAGGTTTAGCTAATTAGAGAAAAAAAATTTTCTTTTTGTTTTTTTGCCGTTTTTATGCTTTTGCCTATGGATTGCACAGTGCAATCCACAGTGAAAAAGCTGATGCTTTTTGTTTGTCTTGTTTTTTTTTCATTTTAGTTAATTTTTTTGTTTAATTTAGTTTGTTAATGTTCAATTTTTTTTATTTAGTTATCAAACTTTCACGAGACGAATTCAAGGTTTGACAAGTTAACCTGCTTTGAAGGGTTAACCCAATTAATTCTGATTTTTTTTATTTTTCTTCATTAGTTTTTTTCTTTCTGTTAATTTTTTTCTTTTTAATTAATCTATTTAATTATCACACTTTTATGACACAACCTTGCAGCCAGACCCATATCCAAGGTTATTGGGTCTGGTATTGCAGTCAAACCCACTTAAACTTAGGTTATACAAGTTTAATGTTATTATTAATATTATAAATATTACTTTTAGATCAGACGTTGCAATCAAACCCAAGACTCTTAGGTATAGCTTTGCAGAAAGATCTAACATTTTTAAATTTAAATTTTTTTTATATTTTTTATAAAAAAAATTGACCTGCGACATCGTGCGGGTACATTTTTAAATGAAGTAATTGAGCAATGGTTGTCAGGATATGGTGATTTGAGTAGATTTTCTTTTAAAGAATCGTCTTCGAAATGCGCCAAGAGAAGAGTCAGTTTGAGTCATTCTCTCTCTCTTATACGCTATTTGCTATTTCTGAGTGTCTTGCGAACCTTGCTATACTCAAGCTTTCACGTGGCGCCCCAGGGACTTTTTCGCTTTAGGCAAGTCTACCTAGTGCAAAAGGCTCTTTGTCGGTCTTGATGCCGTTATAAAATAGCCAGTCATCAATTGGAAGCAGGCAAAATGTTGATAAATTGCGATTGGTCCAAACCTTCCACCCGTGGAAAAGTACTAATTCAAGAACAACTCGAACAACCTAATAAATCAATGATTCTGTTAAGTATCATAGTTCGGTCTATCTGGCTAACCCAAAATACTAGCTCTATCTCAGAAAGTCAACAACTAGCCCCATAATACACTCACTTAGGGACTTCTTACTCCAGCTATTTCAAGAGTCGGAGCTAGTTGAATCTCGTCTAGTAGACTGGCAGGGCGGTCTCCTCCATCAAGGATGCTTGCAGACGCTCGGTCGGGGGAAGGGAAAGGTGTCCGGCCTACCTGTCCCGACCCGATAGGATGGATGTCAGGGGCTCGAATGAGTTCTAGATAAGTCCTTCCTTCGTACAAGCTTGAGGGAGCCTTACGTGATAGGGGCTTCAGCTCGCTTGAAGCAACTCTTTCAGAGTTAATTTCTGAGGAGACCCAAACACTATGCAGCCCAAGACTAAAGATACAGTCATGCCATCTATCATCGTATTCGCCTTCTCGAGGACCTAAGTCTAACTGGTGGATTTCCACTACTACTATCAATAAATCTCAACAACCATAGCCTGCCCAGAATCTCAGCTAGGACACTTGCTTTCATGCCCTTTGGCTTCGTTTTTTTATTCCCTTCCGTCATTCCTTAAGTCCCATAGGTTTGATCCTGTAGAATCTGATTAGCGATTCCCTCTTAATTGCATTTGAACATTCACCGTCTTATTGCAGCAAAGACTCTCTTTCCAAGTTTTTTTTTAATGTGGGTGTTCGGGTCAGCTTGCGCGCACCTCGATTAAGCCCACAGGTCTTGAAATTAACAACCATGTAAGCCTCCAGTAGTCATTATATTAGCAACCACATGGTTCAAACCTAAGACCACAGGAAAAGCAAACCCTTGGTCTCAAGCTCTTACCACTAAGCCACCTACTAGATGATTACTTTCTTCTCATGTTAATTTCATTGATTGCGACTGGTTCTGTTAGCAGTATTAATGTTTATAGCATGAGAAGGAAATTATAACCTATGATATTTTATTTTTCCTTGTCTCCTATAAATGTTCCTAGAATATCTTGAATATTTCCAAGTGTTGCAACATGATGGAAGATTTGGCATATACATATATGTTTGTTGAGCTCTTTTCTCATGGCTCTGTTATACGGATCCCCGTGATGGAAGGAAAGGATCAGAGGCATTGGTTAGGGTATGCCCGTGACAACGATTAATTGTTAATTAAATGGTGACATGTTGAACAACGATATACTTAAAAAAAAATTGAGACGAGCATTTCAGATTAATCTAAGCCAACAATAATTAACACGTATGATATCATAATAAAATTATAAAATTCACATTGAAATAAATTAAAAATCCTAATTATAATGAACTAAATATCAAAGATCAAAAACAAAAAAAATTAAATTAAAAAAATAAAAAAAATGACTCAAGTACACTTGTATCGATAGTCAAATTTTTCCGGACATAAAAGGAATAAAGTTAAAGTGACACTAGAATTTCTAAAAAAGTAAAAGAAATTTAAGACTCGGGTCATTAGATCGACCAAGTTTAATAATTTTGGTTAATTTAACAGCATTAAAAAAACCAACTCTAATTTAATAACATTAAAAACCAAATACACTTGGGGTGAATCTCCTAGACCCAAGTTAATCTTCCAAAATTATATCCCGCAAAATATCAAACCCGGGCTCAATCAAGAAGCTCAATTCCCAACCAAAAAAATAAGTAAAAAAAAAATGATGTCAACTCGTGTTAAACTATTAAGCTTGTATCCCAAGTCATTAGAGTAGAAACACTAAATTAGAAAAACATCAAAGCTCAATTTTCAACAAATCAAATGTTGAAAGATAAAATTGAAAAAACAATCATAAAAAAGATATAAAAAAATTGCAATTATATATATATATAAAAAAGGCCCGAACTCACCTAAGTCAACTCATCAAACTCACGAGGTCAGGTTATGAGATCAGGTAATCCGATAAAAAAGGGAAATGAAGAAGATAACAAAACCTATTTAAATAAAAAATAAAAACCATCGTTTGCTTATAAAAACCTGTGACCTGGACCATTTGACCAGAAGCATCAAATATAAAAAAATCATGAAACTCAATTCTCAACAAATCAAATATTGAAGGATGAAATTAAAAAAAAAAAATCAACCACACAAAAGGAACCAAAAAAATAAAGAGTAATGAAAAGAAAAAAAAAAATGTGAGCCCACGTTAACCAACCAAACTCACGGGTTAGGTCATAAAATTGTGATAATCTAATAGAAAGGAAAAAAAAAAAAACACAAAGCGTATTTAGTAAAAAAAATCAAAGTCAAGTAGCAAGATCGAAAAAGAAAATAAGTAAAAAAAAACAGTGTCAACTCATGTTAGCTTTTCAAACTCGAAACCTCATCCATTTGATCAGAAGCACCAAACTTGAAAAAACCATAAAGTCTAATTTTCAATAAATCAAATGTCAAATAATGAATTTGAAAAAAAATTAATTATATGAAAGCATTTAAAAAAATATGATTGAAAATAAAAATTAATTTCACAAAATAATTAAAAGAAGAAACCACCAAAAGAATGAGGACTAAATTAAAAAAAATAACAAATTAATTTTTTTTTTCAAATGATGAATTTGAAAACAATGGAAAGTTCACAAAAAGGGAAAGAAAAAAAAGTAAGAAATAAAAAGAATCAGGACAAAAAAAAAGGATAAATTTTGATTAAAGGATTAAATTGATAAAAATTGAAAACTTACAAAAGAGCCAAGGACAAAAATTACAAATCAAAAAAATGAGAACTAACACTCAAATACATGCAACTAGGTGGACTATCTTGAAATTTTAAATGGTCAGCTTGTATTTCAAGGGAGAAGAGAGAAAACAAAAAAGAGAAAAAAATATTGTTGACGACAATACTTCGAGAAATAACCATTGTGCGCTTCCTCTTGAGAAAGAGGACGCCGTAAAGAATCCAATGACATTGCAGAAGGAAGTTTTTCACTGCCGGATTCAACCGCAAGCATTGCCTAGAAGCAATATAACGACTGACATGATGAAGCGTGCAACGCACGTGTCAACAACTTTTTTATTTTATTTATCAAATTACCACATGGCTCCTATGAGCAAATAACTACAATGAAAAAACTTTTATGAAATTACACAAAATTTCCTGAAACCCTGCCTTGATAATTTTGAATATAAAGGCAATTGGATCATTACATCGTGCTTAAAAAGTAAAAATACCTTAGAACAAAGTTAAGTGTTTTTTTTTCTTATAAGGGTATGCTAGTAATTTTATTGTGCAAAAAAAAAAGATCAAGTTGTCCCTTAACAACTATAAAATAATAAATGGATTCCGTGAAAAGATCATCTTACCCCTTAAAACCAACTCATCCAATTTTATTTTTTTTTGTTAAGGGCAAAGGTGTAAAATCACTTTTCCAATCAAGGCCATGTTTGTTTCCCGGAAAGTAGTTTCCGGGAAACCTCTTTCCAAACTTTCCTGTGTTTGTTTGCTATTAGGAAAGTTAGTTAACGGAAAACACTTTCCGGTCAACGAAAAACTCTTTCCCGTTGAAGAAAAATTTGGTTTAGTTTCCAGGAAAGTGTTTTTCCTTTTAGCTGTGTTTGTTTTCCGGAAAGTGGTTTCCAGAAAACTACTTTCCAAACTTTCTTGTGTTTATTTGTTATTAGAAAAGTTGGTCAACGGAAAACACTTTCCAGTCGAAGAAAAATTTGGTTTCGTTTCCAGGAAAATGTTTTTCCTTTTAGTTGTGTTTGTTTTCCGGAAAGTGGTTTCCAGAAAACTACTTTCCAAACTTTCTTGTGTTTATTTGTTATTAGAAAAGTTGGTCAACGGAAAACACTTTCCAGTCGAAGAAAAATTTAGTTTAGTTTCCAGGAAAGTGTTTTTCCTTTTAGCTGTGTTTGTTTTCCAGAAAGTGGTTTCCAGAAAACTACTTTCCAAACTTTCTTGTGTTTATTTGTTATTAGAAAAGTTGGTCAACGGAAAACACTTTCCAGTTAAAGGAAAATTTGGCTTGGTTTTCAGGAAAGTGCTTTTCGAAAAAATTTAGGCAGAAAACACTTTCCGGAAGTTGTGAAAAATTTACAAATGTCATTATTTCCTGATTATATCAATTTTGATCCCCAAACTTTTTATTATTATATATAATTTGTTTTGAATATTTATTTTTCAATTTCATCTCTTAAAATTTAATTTTTATATTAATTTTGGTCCCTATTTTTATAATTGCTATTTGCTTTTTCCTTATCATTTTTTAATTGAAATTTTTTATCTATCAAATTTGGTCCTCATTCTTTTGATTGTTACTTATTTTATTTGAAATAATTTATGAAATGTTTATTATTATTATTTTAATTTCTTCATCTTTCATTTTTTTTAATTTTTTAGATTTGATCTCTATTATTTTGATTATTATTTATTTTATTTGAGATAATTTACGAAATTATATTTTTTTTCAATTTCATTCTCATTCAACTTTTTAATTTGTAAGATTTATTCCTCATTATTTTAATAAACTTGAGAAAAATAAAACATTAATAAGTTATTTTTCAGCTTATTTTCCATGATATAACCAAACACTGAAAAGTGTTTTTCAATTTATTTTTCATTACACTACCAAACATCGAAAAATACTTTCTCGGAATTCACTTTCCCTGAAATTCACTTTCCAAAAAAAAAACTACTTTCCAGCAAATAATCAGGAACAAGATAAATTGAGTTTTACCTTCCTTTTATTGGTTTTTTTTTTTTTTTGTTAATGATATCCAAGACCCAAGAGACCCTGGTGTGAGACCGATATTTGTGAAACGTCATACTAAATTCAATTGTATAATTAAAAGTTGAGAATTGTTTGCTAGGCAAAAAAGATCTTAGACCGATAAATCTTTTTTAATCTTACAAAACCACTACCCTTAATTGTAAAATAATTAGTGTAGATTAGAAGAAAATATCAAGTAAAGGGATGTAGGTCAGCTTGTTTTTTTTATTTTTTTTAATTGAAAATGGACCTATCGTCTCTAATGGTGTTTTTGCTTCCTCTTCCTGTAAGGATGTTAACTGAGAGACAGCTCAAGCCAAACTTTTATTTATACTAACATAAATCTTGATTTATACGGGAATACATGGAACTCGGTGTGCTATTTTTTAATTGTCATGGTTAGTTATTCGAGTCCATAGATTTTAATATTGATTTAATTATATCTGTCTGATAGAATGACTTGACTCACTAAACCTGATAAATAAAAACTAAGAGATTTTTTAAAAAAAATTCAAAATTGTTTTGATTATAAAAATTTGATTCAGGTTGACCGAGTGATCTGCGATTTAACTCGAAAACCTAATAACCTGAGTTTTTTATTGTGTTTGCCAATTATGGTCGTGGTTATTTCTCGCAATTTGTTTTTTATAGAATTGAATGTTGAAAAATTTTAGATTCTATTTATTTTTATGGTTAAAATTTTGTTGGAATTTGATCTTCAATATAAATTCTTTAATATTAACATGATTTAAATAAATTATAAGTGAATAAAATATTGGACAAGTTGATTTATTTACTTAATGCGCATGTATACTAGTGAGTTTACTCTCTTTTTGTATTAGTATGATTGCATGTTTTCCATGTTCTTATAATATTGCATAATTATACACGTATATACTCACATGTCTAATCGTCTGTCTTCATACATATAATTATACCGTAGACTCCTCTTAAGGGCAGGGAGAATAAGTTCGGCGTGAGCATCATTATACCATAGCTTTGAAGTGATGAAAAGCTCGTCTCTTGATTTGATAAAACCACGAGACAATGCTTCATCAATGG
>Ga0325403_1006964_pt1 | contig 10791 bp, 7 predicted proteins | sample PopdelMetagenome_19_FD_205665 | JGI IMG/M metagenome (GOLD analysis project Ga0325403, IMG submission 205665) | Populus deltoides microbial communities from Bellville, Georgia, United States - Xylem-PdKOR-R4 | ecosystem: Host-associated > Plants > Phyllosphere > Stem > Wood/Secondary xylem...
AAAAAAAAATGATTGATCAATTAGAGGATTAACGGGAAATTATCTCATGATATTAATTAATTAATTAATTAATTAATTACAAGACTAATGGGAAGCCTCAAAGGGAGATCCATCTCGTCCATGCATGTTAGTGAGGTGAAAATTTTGAGGTCAAAATTGACTACAGATCTCATGCCTTTGCTGTCCAACTCCCAGCCAGAAAATGGACTCTCGGGCGCAGTGAAAAGTCAGTACACTTACAAGAGCCCTGAAACATTGAAGTAAATACAACTAATATGATATCAGAAATCGTACATCAGCCCTTAAACCAATGTTTCACGAGCGAAATAAGATTCTCTTTGGTGTATTTTTATAGTGACCCGTGAGTGTATTCATCTTTATTGCTAACAAAATCCAAAATTCATAAATTACAAGGCAATTAATTTAAGGAAAGTAGCGAACGAGAAGGCCAACTAATTTGGAATTGAAGTTTTGTGGCTGCGGCAAGCACGACTAGAAAATTGGCTTTCATCAACGAAATATTTCATCGGCTAATAAGATATATTTTTATTGGTATAAAAATAACCAAAGTTTCTTATAAGGGATATCATGTACTTATTTAATTGATGAACATAATTACCAATAGAAACACCAATATAATATTGGTGCAAATTTATCACTTTTTTGAGCCAATCCATCAATAATTATTATCAATAATAATTCACCGCATGTAACTAAAAGATTGATAAACATAAAAATATATTGGTAAAATCATCGGTTTATATGAAAACAATTCACAATATTATTTAAGTCTTTAAGGAAGTTGGTCAGTATAACTGACAGAATCCCTAACAAAAAAAAAATTATATCTGTCGGTGATTCCATTGATATTTCAGTGATTTTTTTTTCAATACATGCTTATTTAGAGAAAATAATTTAACATTAAACAACTAAATTAAATTAAATAACATATTTTATATTGTTAATTTAAATGTAAAATCAATTACAAATGTAATTATACATTAGAAAGAAGTTGGCATTGCATGTGAAGATGGAGGGGGAGGAAAATCTCCTAGAAGTCTATAAAAAGGAGGATAATTATTAGACATATATGTCATCATTTGCTCTCATTTCTTCTTACCATGTTTTCATATTGCGCCTCCATTTTGGCCCTTAGTTCAGTCATCGCAACATCAATTTGTTCTTCAACCAACTTTTCAACGGCTGGTGATGGATGCCTCGGGCCTGATTATAGGGTACCTACGGTCAAGAAACTACAGTCTACCCTCATATCTCGGGTTTTAGTCATAAAAAAATTATAAACTCAATTTATATCGGGTCCACCAGTTACTCCCGCTTCCAACTACAATTCTGAATTATATTCTAGATAGGTTAAAAGATCCTCTCCAAGTTTGGTATGTATATCGGCGTTACATTTTCCTATATAAAAAACAAAACAAGTCAAGCATATAAAAAAACATTTTTTCAAAAAAATATTCAAAAGGTTTCAAAGTTTAATTACAACAAACATGACAGCTCGACTATCCATGAACTGTTGCATCCCTTTCTATCTATACTCTTTTCGTATATGTGTTTTCATTTACAACTCCATCAAGTTGGCTCGTGCCCAAACTTTGTAGCCTGGAAAATAAATAATTAGTTAAACTTTATCACAAATAATCACTAACATTTAAAAAAAATTACTTAAAAATAAAATAGACTTTTACCACACGCTTTGCATGGTTAATAAAAGGAAATGATCCACCAATATATTTGCTAATAGAATCGCGAGTGTCTTTGTTTATATTCAAGGACTAACTTCGTGACTGCCTCCTAAAACCCTCCGATGTCAAGAACTTAAGATATCTCTCTCAATTACTCTCTCAATGATGTTGAGAGATCTATAATTCTTCAACATCTCAAAGTCATCTAACTTGACTCTTCTCTTAGCGTAGTTGTGTGTGTTATATCATAAATTACTTAACCTATTTTAGAAATTCATTATTTGTTAAACAAAAGAACTATAACGAAAAAACATATTACATTTTCACAAAAGATATACACTTCACACGTTAAAAGTTACCTAATTTCGCAGTGATTTTTTCAGACTTGCCTAGCCACACTAGTGTTTGCAACATCCCACTAAAAAATTCTCTTATAATCATTTTCATAAAATAATTTGTTTTTAAATTTAAAAAATACATATACTATCTAAAAATATTGATTATTTATTTATTAACCTTAAACTATCCCTAATATGCCTCAACCATAGGCATCCATAATGTATAAGATAGCTTCATTGGTATAAAGGCACTTCCATCGATGTTATCATGCTTTCAACTTTCATATTTGTAAACCTGCAAACCAATTAATTAATGAAAAACTATATAAACACTTCATCAATTTGTTAATGTTATTTTCGAGAAATGTTTTTGACATGATGAGATCTAGCTTCCATTCCACAATAAGCTTGCTAGAAAATAGTTCACTGGTAGATGGGATGTCAAATCTGTGGCTCGTATTTGACAAGCTTGCATCGGTAGCCTATATAGCAGGTAGACTACTGATTAAATGCATCGTAGGCTTGGTACAATACTAATTAAAAAAGTAGAACTGCTCCGTCTCAATGCTAAAATTTTTCTCAACATCTAAACAAAACAGCTAAATCAATATAATTTTTCATTATATCTATTTTTTATAAAATCTCAGTAGCATCTTCCTATACAGGACCCTACCCTAACATTCCATGTTCTTACTATTACATATTGGTAAATTTTGCTTAAATGCAAAATCAATTCATAATATTTGTTGTAACTCAATTTTGGCCCATTGGCTTTTAATTTAATTTTTACAGGGTTTAAAATGTAAAATTAAAAGATCAGAGATTTATTTCGATGAAAAGTGTGATTTGTTAACTTGCGTGAAAATTAAGGACTACAATGTGCTTTTGTCATTCTATCTTTATCTTCAAGATAATCTCTATCTTCAAGATAATCCTTGTCTTCAAGATAATGATAGTTATCCGCTTTCAAATTTGATTCTTAATCAAATTCAAACTTCAAAGAAGAGAATGAGTTTGATTGAAACTTGGTTTCTCACACGCAAAGGGACTCTGGCACTATAAATATAGATCTCAGGGTATAAAAAGAGGACGATTAGAGAGAAACCTTAAAAGAAGAGACCCCAAGAAGAGGCCATTACCAGAATCCCTAAAAGAGAGAAACATAAAAAAAGGGCAATGAACCCTATACTAGTCGCCGCCCCTCTCAACCTTTTTTTTAGCCCAGTCTCCCTCTACTTCGCCTCCAGCAGTCGCACGCCTAGGTAAGTTTCCTTCCTTCCTTGCTAAAATAATTAATCGGTTACTGTTGCATGCATGCGTGAACCTTTCACGCATTGCTGGGCTAGATCTAGCCCAAAAAAAAAGAAAAAATGAGTGCACCGGGTCTGGGCTTTAGGCCTAGCCGACCCAAATTGTGTTTGCTAAGGGTGTGCTTGGCAAAACACACCCTTATGCCTTGGCCATAATTTCTATGCTCATTCTGATTTGATATTTGACCAAACGAACCCCTTTTTTATAACAGAAAATTCCAAAAATATTTGAGGCCTTTGTTGATTTATTTGTGGGCCCCTCGCACTTTGTTTTATTTTTTTCTTTGTGTTTGTATTTTTTTGTAGATGTGCTCAATCTGTGGACTATTACTTGTTAAATGCAAATATGTCATGCAATGTTTTTTACTTCCATCTAAAAAGGGCAAATAATAATAAAGGATAAACAAGAAAAAAATGACATAGAAAATTTCTTCTTCAAATTCATTTTTTTGCGAAAATATTCACTAATGCCAGAGTCAGGAGTATCGTATTTTTTGGATTTGTGCGATATTTACCAACGCCAGAGTTGGAAATATTCGTAGGAATTGTTCACTGACGCTAGAGTCAGAGTATGAAAAGAAGAATAAAAAAAGGGAAAAAGAAGAACAAATTCTTAGTAATTTTAGACAAAACCAGCAATGTAGTCTGTCTTAGGTAGAACGCTTAAGGGGTGAGAGCATCTTCTCTTTTGCGTAACCAGTCTTGTACTATAGAATCTCTGTTGACCAGTTAGAGTTCCTAGTGACCATAATACTAGGTGGCGACTCCTTGAACAAGACCTTTTCCCCTAAAAGAATAAGATGTTAGATATCTGTTCTTTTTTTTTCAAACGAGAGATTAATTTTTAATCGGTCGCCGTGATGTTCGGGTGAGACAGAATGGCGACTCCACTAGGGACCTCTTAGGACTAAGATTTGCTTTTTATCTTTTTATTGCTGAAAATATTTGTCATACTGTGTTTTTGTGTTTATCAAGATTTATTTTTTTGCTCTTTTTACTGTTTTAGCATGCATAGATAGTTATTCATGTTTATCATGCATATATATTGGATGTGGATCTAGGTCTTCATGCATCACTCATCTCATTTTTAAACTATATAGGTATCAACTTTAAGATAAATGGAGGAGTAACGGTACCCTAATAGCTTTAGCTCGGGTAAGGCTCGTGAAACTATCTAACTCTCGCATGATTGTTTGCTCGACAGTGTTGATATGCCAAACTGATATTACTCAGGGCCTCTATTTTCACGCTGCTTGTAAACCTCATATCAACCTTTCGAGGACGATCACTGAGCATGCGAAAGACCGTTGAGACTAAATAGCAAAATTACCCTGATACATTGAATGACTAGAATCTATCCTTTAGGTTGATCCCTGTGTAATTTCACTAAGATAAGCTTAAACGTGTAAGCATACTTATTACAGGGCTTTCGAGTGACATAATGGTCGTTATTTCTAAGATAAACAACTGTTGAGTATGGACTCAAGTCTGAATCCTTACAAATGACCGAGGGAAACTGCCCTAGACTGGATGTCGGTGAGATACCACTACTTAAAGACATTAAATGCATAATAAAAGGCACCAAGAATGTGGCTGAAAGTTCAGATGATAAAGGGCTAAACAGATCTCCTCTAGGCATTGCAATGAATATCGATTCGGATCTAACCACACATCCAAAGAATAACGATCGTTATGTCGTCCAAAACAAAAACAAATCCATATCCAATATGTTTCGTTTATCTTCATGCATGTTTGAACATACACTTATGAACTGTCATGATACTGCACTTCAGGTGAAATACGAGTCCCCCATTGAAACACACCTATGGCACTCGACTGCAAAAAAAACAAATGGAAAACAAAGAAAGAGCTTAGTTGGAAGCCCAACACCGAAAAGAGATGGAAAGTCTTAGAGAAGAAGTTGTCAGGCTTACTAGCCTACTCGAACAGGCCTTGAGATCTAAACCCAAAGAAGCAAAAATTTACAACTTAGCCTAAACCTATGCTCGTAAATCCACAGAATCTGAGGGCAAATGAGGTGTCTTAACAGGCTATGTATTCCCAATTCGCTCAACCAGCATATCCTATAAGAATGTCATCTACCATTAACCTTACAATAAAGGAATCTCAAAAGAACAAGATGGTAAAAAAAGATGGCCTGAACAAATAGGCTGCCCTAGAACAAAAGCTGAGAGCATTCGAAGGAACTAGCCTACATGACCATATAAAAGCTGTCGAGATGTGTTTGGTACCCAACGTAGTCATTCCTAAAGAAATTTAAGGTGCCAGAATTCATCAAATATACAGGAACTCAATGCCCTGTAACTCATCTCAAGGCATACTGTAACAAAATGGTCGAGGTGGTCTATGACGAGAAATTGTTGATTCACTTCTTTCAAGATAGTTTGAGTGACGTTTCCTTTACTTGGTATATGCGGATGGACAATACCAAGATAAAAAAGTTGAAGGACTTAGTTGATGCCTTCATTAGGCAATATAAGTTCGATATGGATGTGGCCCCTGATAGGTCAAGTTTGCAAGCTATGAAAAAGGACAACAAGGAGTCCATAAAAGAATACACTCAAAGGTGGCGTGAGACTGCCGCACGTGTTGATCCTCCTTTATTGGAAAAGGAGATGATCAATTTGTTTGTCAACACTTTTAAGGCCCCGTACTTTGAATACTTGGTTGAAAGCTTTGCACAATATTTTTATGACTTGGTCACTATAGTTGAGATGATCAAACAAGTTATCCGTTTAGGAAGGGTTGCTGACTCGACTGAGAAGAAAACGTTTCCTTTCTTTGATTTACAATTAAAATTTCCTGAAAGGGATTCCCTCTAAGTGCTCACAAACACACTTTTGAAGCCTCGCGTAATCTCATAGACTCAATTCATCTCTTTTACCAAAATCAATTTCCCCATTGGAATTTTGAAAAATTAAACTTGCATTTTGATTTCAAAAATAATTTGGTATTTATTTAAAACAATATTTATGACATTCTACTTGTAAAATGACACATGAATCAAGCAAATCCTTCATTAAGGTGACTAAACTCTGAACCAAAATGCACGAATAGAAAATGAATTGTCATCCTCACACCTCGACTCTTGAGACATGTTGTTTTAAATGTATGAATAATAGTATGAATTGAACTCATTGCTCATAGTCTCATGAAATACATCTCTTTACAAAAACCAAATCATCATATTGGATGAGGCCAAAGTTTATTAATCTTAACTACTTGCGTTTGAAATGAGGAAAAGCCATCTTTGTTATTCCTTTCACATTCTAAAAAGTATATCTTTGTTATTCCTTAGTACATGGATCCTGGACCGGTTGATCCATCCATTTTATGGTTGCGAGAGTCACATAAATCACATGCCATATGGAATGGGAATGTACGTTTGTTTTTCATTTGACAAAGATGATTAATTATTGTGCTAATTACCCTATAATTCATGTTAATACATCAAAATATTTTCTTTTATTATGCAAGATTTGGGTAAGATTTATTGCAAATTTTATAAGTTGATGTCGCTTCCAGATCCAATGATTCCATATATTATATAGACGGGTTTTTATTACATCATATATTTGCAACACATAAAGATAGATCATGACTTGTTCACGGCGCTCATTGAGAGATGGAGACGGGAGACTCATATGTTCCACCTTCGTGTCATGGGATGACACCTACATTGCAAAACATTGATGTTCTACTTGGCTTGTCTATAGATGGGCAAGCGTGTACTGCTGTGGATATTCAGAATAAGATAACTTTATGCAAGAGTGTATTTAGACGTATACCCCTTCCTAAAATGTTCAAGAGGAATGCTTTATCCATGAAATGGCTTTGGGAAAACTTTTTTGAGTTACCCAATATTTTTGTATTATGTTTTTTTTTTATATTTGAGTTGGTTACTAATTATTGTATTTTTTTTTACATAAAGTTATGGTCGTGGAAGGGAGCATTTACACTTGGGGTGGCCACGAATTGAGTCTATACATGTTATGTCTATCCAAGTTTTAGAGGTTGATATATAATCTTCATTAGGATACAAGTAATATGTTATTGAACATATAAATTATGTTTTTTAGATTAAGAATATTTTTCTTGGAAACCTTATTTAATAAATTTTTTGATATTTATAAATGTTGGGAGATAATTTTTGATGGGTTGATATTGGTAAATAATGAGAAATAATTGCATTGTTGATGTTTCAATAGGTCGTGTGGAATCCTTACTCAACAGATAATATGACACATGTTCTTGTTATATGCACACTTGTCATAGATTTATGGACATCAGTTGTCCTCCTTGTACCTTTTGAACTTGTTGAGTTGCATTGTTTGGACCGTGTGATGCAACAATTTGGCTTTAAGCAACATATCTCATATGACATATATATGAGTAATCAGTTGCATTTCATTAATCATTCAGGTAGCACTCTAATTATAATTGGATGATCCACTATCTCTAACATATATTGATGTAGGATGCATGAAGAAATTTTGTTTTTAGAGAGGTGCATCCTATAATTTTTAAGGAGAAATACATGGGTTGGTATTTGAGTATAACACATCAAATCATTACAGCTAACCAAGCGCAAGTTCCTCCATGCAAAGAGATGGAGTATTAGTCACATGCACGATGGATTCATAATGCTGTAAGTATTTCTTACTTTTTTATAGGCTTTGGCAAAATCATTGTATTTTATTTATGAATTAATAATTTCTATTTGCTTCATATTAGGTTGGACAGTTGATACATGATGGTCGATGTGTTGTATTTGATCTTCGTGATCTTGATGATGAACTTGTTCGTTATTATGCATCTTCTTGGCTCGAGACGTATTATACTATACTTGACCTGTTAAGAGAGATATTGAGCCTAGATGATGTTGACTCAAATGATGAGATCACATAGACAAGTGGAAGCCATGCTATTGACAAAATTGTTCCAACAATCCGTCATCGCAGAAGACATAGATAGACTAAGATATATTATTATAAAGTGTATAATTATGTAGTGTTATTTTTCTAGTTAAGGGTTATTTTTATTATTACTAGTTTTGTAATATTGTTTTTGCAAATTGTCATGTTGATTTTAAAGTTATCTTACATATTATGTATTTTCATACTTTGTTTATATAAGCATGATTTAATATCGTCAAAAAACATATAAACATGTGAACAAGTTGTTTAAAATTTAAAATCATCCATTAACAACTTAAAAAATGCAAAAATTAAAACAATGTTTAAAAAACACATATAATTTGGAATTATAATTAACAAATAAAAATGATATTAAAATATTACACTTTGAATTATGGATATGAGGTTTGATAATTTATAGATCTTGTTTGGCTTTTAGTTGTTGTGGTTTAGACTTAGTTCAACATTGAAACTAGGTGTGGGGCACAACCGTTATTCTCGATAACGATTGTTTAGCATTTCTAAATGACTGTTAATGGTAATAACAGTTGTTTAATAAAACGCTGACGAAAATAACAGTTGTTTACAACCGCTATTACCATTAACGATTGTTAATAAAACCGTATTTTTTAATAGCAGTTGAGTCAAAACTATGCTATTTCCCACCAACTTTTATCAAACTATACTAGTTTGATAAAAATCCACTTTCTTCACATGGGATTTTGTGTGGTAGGAGGGACACATTAGCTTCTTCTCCTTGTTGTTTTTTTTTTTTTCATTTTTATGCCACATAAAAACAATGACCCTCTCACTTGTCACCTCCACTATATCTCTCTCTCTTTTTTTTCTTTTGGATTTTCTTGAATTGTTTTAAAAAAAAACATTAATAAGAGAAAAATAGTTGAAAATCACAAAATAAACATGTAAACAACCAAAATGCATCAAAAATATATTTCTTTGATTTATTTATTTATTCTTTTTTTATGGAAAATGTTTAAAAAAATAAGGTCAAAATCGAGTTATGATATTTTTTTCATCTCGATATCTCGGAATAATAATCAAACCCTATCATGGAGTGGGTTCACTTGTATGTGAGTTGCTGAACATCCTGAGCCTCATTTCAGGATATCACATGTGAACTCGTGCATTAATTTACAGGCAAAAAAACAAAAAACAAAAAACAAAAGGAAAGTACTTATTTATTAAAAAAAGATGTTGAGATACAAAATGGCGCTTTACAAGTCATGCCATAAAAGATTCAAGAGACTCATCTAAAAGTTCCATTAAACTAGGAGTATATAGATATGAATCATCATTAAAAAGCCAAAAATTCTCATAGCAATCACTTGCCAATATTGGCTCATGCGCGCTAGTGATTTCTATTTCCTTTTCATGACTATCTTCTATCACATTTTGGAGTTCAGTTTCAGTCTTATTACTAGGAATTAACCTCTCATTTGAACTTAATTTAGTATTGAAATTGGCCTCTATTTTTTTGGAGAATTTTGATGAGCTAATTTTAGATTTTCCCTTCTTAACCCCAAGTTTTATGCTCAAATGAGTGTTCCAATGATTCTTCACTTGATTATCTGTTCTTCCGGGAAGCCGACCAGCAATTAGAGACCACCTAAAAAAAGTAATTGAAATTATAAGAACATACGTTTGGTATATTCAATAACAAACAACAAAGCCCAGAAACTAGCTCTTATTTTAACGAGTACAGAAGAATTGCTGATGATAGTATCATTAAGAAACAACAGTATCATTGTCTCCACAGTGACGATCAATCAATTACATTCACCAACTTTATTAATAAATTAATCAAATGATCAATTTATTAAAATTTACCACGCATTTTTTAAGACTTAATTATTATGTTTTATCTGGGAAAAAAGATGAGACGCATGCTAACTCAAAATTATATAACGTGCATACGAGATGAGGAGAAACCTATTGCCAAGAAGCTTATGGAGCCGGATGATAAGGTCATCCTCTTCCTCTGAGAAAGCCCCGCGCTTCACACTAGGGCTTAGATAATTCATCCATCTTAACCTGCAGCTTTTGCCTCCTCTCTTGAGGCCTAAACCACAACATTCAAATCTTTTAGCTGATAAAAAAACACCACGAGCTCTAAAACTAACATCAATCCCTTCTACATGGAAAGGTAAAAAAGAAATGCTAACCTGTGACTTTTGCTGCCCGATTCCACTTCCCTTTGCCATGCACCTTTACGTAATCCATCAAGATTCTATCTTCCTCCACTGTCCACAACCCTTTTCTATATTCTCTACTCCCAGCTCCTTCCATTGTTGTTGCAGCAAAATGACGTTTTATTGTAAATATGAAGATATTTATAATTATTAATAAACCCTTTTCGATGAGAGGTTGCTAGAAAGAAGTTTTGAAACCCGTAGTGTAGTGCCCCAATATTTTATAGTTTATATATACGGAGGATATGCATGAAAAGGAAGTCATTGATAGAGGGGGGGCTACGATTCCTTCC
>Ga0325403_1006965_pt1 | contig 10791 bp, 1 predicted proteins | sample PopdelMetagenome_19_FD_205665 | JGI IMG/M metagenome (GOLD analysis project Ga0325403, IMG submission 205665) | Populus deltoides microbial communities from Bellville, Georgia, United States - Xylem-PdKOR-R4 | ecosystem: Host-associated > Plants > Phyllosphere > Stem > Wood/Secondary xylem...
ATCCAAAACTACCAGCACCAATTAAATTAGCAGGGGAGAACCCATTGGTTGCTTGAAGCAGGTCTTCGTAGGCTACTCGCTGAAATGTGCTCTCCCATGGGGAGCCTGAAGCTGGCCTACTTTTCTTTTCTCTCAAGAAAAAGAAAAGCATGTAAGAGATGAGCAAGATAATTCCAACAAAGCCACACGGAATTGCAATTATCAATTTCAGCTTGGTAGAAGATTTAAGTTTTTTTGACTTCTTGGATGTGCATCTGGACAGATTCAGCTGAGGTATTCCTCCACAAAGCTCCTTGTTTCCCAAGATTGAAAATCCACTTGCATTAGCAAAGACACCTTGTACAGGAACCTCACCTTCAAGGTCATTGAATGAAAGATCCAAACTTGTCAGCAACTTAAATTCTCTAAAAAACTTGGGAATCTCTCCATTCAAGTTGTTGTGGGAAAGATTGAGATCTTGAAGTGCTCTCAAAGAACTCAACGACTCAGGAACCGGCCCTTGGAAAAGATTCCCCTCCATATACAAAAACTCCAAACTCACACAGCTTCCAAGTGTTCTGGGGATCTCACCAGATAACCTGTTATGAGAAAGATTGAAATATCCAAGATTCACCAACTTTCCCACTTCCAGGGGAAGGGAACCTGTCAACTGGTTTTCAGATAGAACTAAAATTCTTGATGAGGATGGAATACTAATTACTTCTTTTGGTATGGAGCCACTCAAATTGTTTTGATCAAGATTCAATATCAACAAATTTTGGCAATTTCCAAGACTTGATGGGATTCTACCATGTAAGTTATTTGCAGATAAATAAACTTCGAGCAAGGAAGTGATATTGCCCATAGAAGATGGAATGTTCCCTGAGATTTTGTTTCCATTAAGAGCCAGAACACCCAAGTTTTGTAATTTACCAATAGAATTTGGAATAACACCAGTCAACTGATTCATCTCCAAACCCAAAGTATCCAGGCCAATGAGATTTCCTATACCACTTGGAATACTTCCACGTATTTGGTTTCTTCCGAATGTTATTCTCTTCAGGTTTTCTGAGAAGTTGCTAATTATTTTAGGCAGCAACCCTCCGAAATTGTTATCATTTATAGACAATTCTTCCAAACTGGTCTTGTTTGCCAGGGGAGGGAGAAAACTTAGGTCATCATCATTACCATTTCCTAGATAATTTACATCAACTATCAGCCATCGCAGCTTACTCAGGCTTGATAAATCGGGAACTCTCCCAGTGAGATTGTTGTTTGAGAGTTCAATAACAGAAATAGTTGAGGCATTGGAGAACGTTGGTGGAATTGACCCGCTGAAACGGTTGAAAGACATTAGAAGAATTTCAATGTTTGGAAGAGTTAGGCCCAAGTCAGGAGGAAGATTCCCATGAAGTTGGTTCACTGGCACCGCAAATCGCATGAGAGAAGAAAGATTGTATATAGAGGGAGGGATCATACCAGTCATATTATTTGCACCAAAAGAGAACGATTTTAAACTTTTCAATTGGCCAATGCTATTGGGGATTCCTCCTTGCAAATTATTCCCCGCCCCAAAAATTTGTATAATATCTGATAAATTTCCAAAAGAAGATGGTATCTCTCCAACCAGATAGTTAAATTGAAAAAAAAATACCTGCAGCTTTGATAACGATCCAAGCTCTATAGGAAGTTTGCCAGTAAGATTATTGCCCGACAAAGAGAGGATCAAGAGGTTTGAGCAATGCGAAATGTTGACTGGGATTTTGCCATCGAATGTATTGTTCTCAAGGCTCAGCATCCGTAGGCGAAACAAATGACCCAGTTCCTGTGGGATGTTATGGCTGAACCTGTTGTTTTCCAGTTTCAGTATCCTGAGAAAACTCAAGTTGCCAATGTGTGGAGATAGGCTGCCCACCAGTTGGGCAGAGTGTAGGTCAATCTCTACGACTCTCCGATGCCTCTTTCCACATATAACTCCTGACCACTCGCAGAAGTGCAAGGATTCATTCCAGGAGCTCAGCGTACCAAAGGGATCGTTTGTAATTTGACTCTTAAGAGCAAGCAGGGACAGTCTATCTGTCTCATTTCCTCCCGTAGGTAATGAGAAAGAAATGGAGAGTTGTATTATTTGCAAAAAAAACAGCCACAATATGCATGAACTCATTCCCGGCAGCTCCATTTTTTAATGCAAACTTAGAGCTTTAGTATTGAGAAACATATGGTTGGCAGTGCTGCGCTATTGATACAAATAGAGAGGAAAAGGATGGATGTGATGCTAAGATTGACTTCAGACAACAGGCTAGATCCGCAAGCATAAGCAAAAGTTTGATGGAAAATCTTGAGCCCACAAAGCCCTTAGGTCTTGTAGCGGCTTGGACCAAAAAAAATTGGATTGTAAAAAATTAATATATAGACCGATAGAATTTTTTTTAGCATTATAATTCACTGATACAACAGTTTAAATTTAAAAAATACCAACTTGACTTTTTGTTTAAGTTAAGTTTTAAATTAAATGGTGGGAGTTCTCTCGATATAATCTTGTTGACTAGATAAGTATAAAAAAAATAAAAAAAATATATATTAGGTTCATTTTAGTCAATCCATTAAATCCGCAATCATGGTTATGGACTTCATTAGATTGATTTATTTTTTTATATATATTTTATTATATGATAAAAAATATAAAAATTGATTTATAGTCCACTTGATATAAAATGATAAAATTCAATAAAAATTCAATATTAAAAAATAAAATTAAAAAAAAATCAAAAACAAAAAACCAAAGCACCAATAAAAAAAAATCATAACTTATTACGAAAAAAATCCTAGGCTCACAGGCTTAAGGCAGGGTTGTGTGTCTTCATCCACCCTTTCCTCTCTTTTTGTTTTTTAAGAAAAAAACACATATGATAGCTCATATGTTCCCTGAAAAAAAAAAGTTATCTTAGGCTCAATTGTACATTAACCAACTGAGCTACTAAATGAATATGTTATAAAACAAATTAAAAAAATAATCCGTTTAACTATTTATATAAACATTTAATCTAACCCCATTTCATTTAGTTATTTTGTTAATTATTATAGAACATAAAATTAATGCAAATGCATTTTTAAATAGTATCCTCAAACAATTTTACTACTACAGGACTCTAATATCTTACAACTTGCAACCAAGAAATAATTTCCCTGTACTTTTCAAAAAGTTTAACTCTTCAAAAGAATGGAATCATTAGCAAGAAAAATGAACACGTTATGAGAAAAAGCATGCGTGGTAGCTCCATTTTAGACATTAATATATGGAGAAACATTTGGTTGGCAGTGCTGCGCTATTGATACAAATACAGAGGAAAAGGATGGATGTAACGCTTGAGTGTGTTTGTTACTGTGATTATTGTTGTGGTTGTGATTTTAAAAAAAATATTTTATAAAATGTATTTTCAGTTAAGATTCGTTTGAAAAAATATATATTTGGTTAAAATTATGGTTGAAATTGAGGTTGAAAAAAATAGTTTAATGTGTTTGGTTAAAAAAATGTTTATCAAATTGAGGTTATAAAATAATTAAAAAATATATATATATATATATTAATGATTTTTAATTTAAATATTATAGATTTAACTACTGTTATTACATTATGAAATAAATAATATTGATATTAAATATTTTTTATTATTCCATTAAACTATCTGCAACGTCATTACATACGAAATCTATCCAATAAGGACTATATTTTCCATGGTTTCTTAAGCGCGCAACAACAAAAATTAAATTTTTTAATTTGTGTAGTGTTATTAAATAATAAAGATTGTGATATCTTTATTATTGGAATTGCGATCAAATTCCACAAATACTACGTCATCATGCGATATCTTTCTAATTTATGTAGTGTTATTAAATAATATTAAATACTAGTTTTTTGAGTAAAACATAATTTTTTAAAAAATTTTACAATTTCATTACAGTACGAGTAAATTTAATTCACTTTAAACTAATTTTTTTAAAAAAACAAAAAAAAAATATTGTTCACGATTAACTGCATTAGTTTTTCGGGGGGAAAAAATCTAAACTTTTCTCATTGGTTTGTCAAAAAAAAATTGAACATGGCGACGGTGGAGCATGACTCCACTATTCACTGAACTGAACAGTGAAGCCATGCTCCACTGTTCCTAAAAATAACCACGAGAAGCAGCTTCTCCGATTCTGTGGCTAGACAGCAAAAATTAGTGGCCCCTACCAAGTAAAATTAATTTTATTTTCTTTATCAAACATTAAAATATGTGGTTACGAGTAAATCTCATTCACAGCCACGTTACGGAACACCATCTAAGATTGAATTCAGACAATGAGTTAAGTCCGCAAGCATGAGCAAACGCTTGATGGAGAATTTTGAGCCCAGAAAGCCCTTAGATCTCATCATTATAGGACAAAAAGTCGATGCAAATGCACTTTTCAAAAGAATTTTGCAAGTTGCTCTTAAAATCTTGCAAGTTGCAACCAAGAAATAACCTCCTGTACTTTTCAAAAGAATTGAATCATTAAACATGTTTTTTTAAGGGTAATATGATCTTAACCTCATGACTCATTACATTAGTTATTTTTGAATTGAATAAGGGCACAAGGGTCTTTTCATATTTTCTCAGCATAATAAAATGGCATCATCACTCTTAAAAGCAAAGTTTTTTGAACTCGGGTTTAGGAGGTTTTTCATCTTTTCGACATGTTTTTTTGGTAATAATCAAGTTAATTGAGGAGCATTTTAGTAATAAAATAAATATATATATTATTTAAAAAAAAATAATTACCATATGCATTACACGCGTCAACAAGTAGATTGAGGCTGCACTATATAAGAAGCACGTTAGGGGTGGTTTGTGTTCAAACAGTTGCTTCTAAGGCGGCTTTTGAATCGTTTTGGTGGCTCCTCCATTCTCAAGAGACGCGTGTAGTCAACGAACCTCCGGTTTTGCGCCAACAACTTTTTTATATTTTTTTTACTTTCTCCTATTTGATTTTCGTGTCTGGCCCTTTAAATTTTCAAAGCAGCGTTCCAATTTGTTTTTCCTTCATATTTGATTCATGTTTATTTTATTACTATTTGTTTTATTTGTAATAATTTATAAAATTAAAATTTTCTTTCATTTTCATCCTCTAGTTTTTTCATCTGTCAGATTTAGTCTTCATTGTTCTAATTGTTATTTATTTTATTTGAGATGGTATTTAAAACCTATTTTTTTATGATTTCTTTTGCTTTTAGATTTTTTTTTCTATTAGATTTGATTCTCGTTTTTTTTATTGTAATTTTTTTTAACTTTGAAAATTTTATTAAATTCATATTTTTTCTGGTTTATCATTCAATATTAAATTGGTTGAGAATTGAAATTCTTGATCAATCTCAGGTTTAAGATTTCATAAGTTGTGAGTTTGAGAGATAAATCTAAATTTAGAAGATTCGTTCGGGTTTGCTTAATTTTTTTTTCCTTTTTTTAAGCGCATATTTTTTTAGTTTTATCATTTAGCATTTATTTATTTGGAGATTAATTGAGCTTCGTTATTTTTTTTAATTTTCTTTCTATATGATTTTTCACTAATTTTGAAAATGATACGAATTATCTAGCTCTTCAACATTGAGTTATTTGATAATGGAGCTTCATAATTTTATTCAATTTGCTTTGAACTGGGTTGTCTTGGTATCACAAAAGATTACATATTTTACATGCTAATCTATATAGGCTCGGATTGAGTTTTCTTGGCTTTTTTTTTAGTTTATTTAATGTTATTATTTTTTTTATTCGTGTTATTAAATTAGCTAAGCTCTTAAATCCAATCAAGTCAATGACGTATCTCTTACTCTCTCTTTTTTTAATGTATTTAGAAATGTTTGTATTCCCTTAACATCTTCTTTTAAGTTAAAAAAAACTTAGGCAAGCTCACGAAATAGCGCGTGTCACTTGTTTAGTTGTATTCTAAAATAATTGCACACAAGATATTGACCTTCACAATTAAGCTTGTAATCAAAGTCAAAATGCAAATGTTGAATTATTACTGCTATAACTCACACCCTCCATTTCTAATCTTCTTTTCAATTGTGGGGTTCATTGCGTAGGAAAAATCTCCGCATAAAAAATCTTTCGATTGTAGAAATCATTGACCTTAAGAGACAACCACCGCATTGTGATTTGGACACGCCGTTGAAATATTCTGTGAGGAATTTCATCGAAAAGGATTCGAGCACTACTCAAATACCCACATTTTGACCACACAACAATGAAAGGCGACGGTAGGGGGATACCAAGTTGAAAGCCAAAGATATTTTTTTGTTTTGATTAAGCAATGCTATGCAGAAAGGTTCGGTTTCGAGAGAGATATTTTGAATTGAAGAAAAAGGTTTTGATTAAGATATTTTTATGATCTATAGATAACAAACCCACATCCACAGACTAATTGTTCAGAACTATAAAGGCTTTTCTGAGCCACCTACTGACCTCCATCACTATATGATGCCAAGTCCCGTGCAATTTAATTGGTTTGAGAAAATGTTAGGTTTCAAAGAAAATGAAGGAATAGCCTCCTTTTCACCCGCCAATAATCTTACTTGTTTGGGACCAGGCAAAACAAAACATGAATCGTTCAATTTCTCCTTTTCAACCGCCAATGAGTAAGCCTTTAATGGAAAAGCTTATGCATGTATTGATAGTGATGATGTACTAGAATTCAATATACTCAAAATAAAGGTGTTTATTCTTGTGATTATGTAATTAATGCTTTAAGAATTAAGATATATAAGCTTGGAGAGTAGAAAAAAATAAATCTTTTACTTTGGTAGTTCAAGAGGTATTTATACTCTTTGAACCTTATCGTTTTGGTAGAGTAGAGAAACAAAAGAGTTATTTTCATTTAATGACATTAATAAGAGATAAATATGTCTTGCATGTCATTAATAAGTAATAAATATCCCTTATATATCATTTATAAACATTAATAAAATAGAAATATGGTAAGTTATTGGAGGAATTTTTATACAAAATACAGGTATAAGAAAATAATTACTTATGACATGAAAAGATCATGTCAATCATCTTAAAATATAACCCTTGTAGTCATAACATGGATCTTTAAAAATAACTAGATCTGGCGCATAGCTAAACCTAGAAAAAATAAATATGGTAGTTCATTAGACTCACGGTAGCTTAGGCTTAGCTCATAATTGAATCCTAATATGAAGGGTTTAGCAACTTCCTAAATCCACAGTATACTGAGATCAGTCCATGGCTGATCATAAATATACTAGGTTCGGTATTATGCAATACATGGGTGTGAGTGTGAGTTCACCAAGGTAACAAATGGAAGTTGGTGTTCAAAAGGGAGCACTACTGGTGCCAATATCTTCTCATGTGTAGCAGAAGAGAGAAGAGAACTACTTGAATCTTGGAAACGCTTTCCTGCTCGTATGTTTGTGTTTGCACAAGGACTGGCGCCTGGCGTAAGAGAGAACTCGTTGTAATGCAATGGTTGGCAACACACTCAGTCATTTCATCACCCTTTCTTGCCAACAGATTTTTTAATTATTATTTGCTATCAAAGCGGTGGAGAAAAAAATTACCAATGAAATGAACAAATTGACCATTTGAAAGGAATTTGATAAACAAATATTAGCAATGAAAAATGGGCATTCTTCGGATGTTACATAACCAACGGTGCCTTTTAGGCCGAATGGAACTGATTTTTAAAACTCTTAAATAATTTTAAAATTTCTTATGATTGAATTTCTTCAAATTTAGTTAATTTTTTTTTAATTTGATGATAATTAAGGGGTCTCATCATATTAGCTTGCGCATCAACCGACGAGAATAAGTCCTTTCTGAATAATTATAAGGACGATTATTTCCATATCAATATGGTGGATTAAGAGAAAAGTAGTCAATTTCTCCACATACTAACACTAAAATTTATATCTAAAAGGTAAAAAAACAGAGCATTTCTTTTTATGCCCTGATTAGCACTACGGCTTAACCGTGTATTTAATATTTTTTTAACTTTAAATTATTTTTTTATATTTTTAAATTATTTTGATGTGCTGATATTAAAAATAAATTTTAAAAAATAAAAAATATTATATTAATAAATATTTATCAAAGAAAAAAATACTAGGTAATACTCCCAAGCATGCCCTTTTCCATCAATTCAGCCTCTCATAGAAAATATGATGCAAATGTTAATTAATGTCCATGCCTAGAAATTAGCTGAACATAAAAACAAAAAACAAAATGAAAATAGAGGAGACTGTTTTATGCATGATTCCACTCAGAACTCATTCAACCTCACAATCATAGCAATGGGCAATTGCGGTTGGATTTAAACTAAATAAAAGCTTATTATATGCTCAAATTCTCCACTCATCATTGCACCTTGAAATAATTGGCGAATGCGTAGCTGCATCTTTAGGCCCCGACTGGTCCTCTAGTTCGTGTCAAAATAAAAAATTTAAAACTAAATCCTGCAGGGCGAGTGATAATGATGCTAAATTTTAATAAAAAAATTCACGAATTTTTATTTTCTTGAGAAACGGATATTTTCAATTTATTAAAAATATTCATAAATTTTAATTGGTATAAATTTCCCAATTTAATGCAGTGTAGTCCAGTTGGTTTGATTAACCAATTTTTATAAACACGAGCTAAATTTTGACCAAACTGTTTTTACGTGGGACCAATTTGTCAAATTAATAGAAAGACGGGTGATTTTGAGGTTTTTTCAGAAGTGGGTTTAGTGTTTCTTATTTTCTTACCTCGGCGTGTTTTCGGCTGGGCTGTTCATACTGCAAGGTTCGGGCCGCCATCAGTTATGTGCTCATATTGTTTCAGTATAAATTAAATTTGTTAATATCCATACCTTATAAATTACATATTAAATAAAATAACTATCCCAAAAATAGCTATTAAATTTGGATTAAATTAATACTGCTGAGTCTGAGGAAGTTGGGTTGATGTATTCTTGTAAATTACATGGGAGGAGGGTGAATGCTTACCGGCAGAATCACGGTTGAGAACCACGCTCAAAAGCCGTGCTATAAGACAGAAGGCAAGCAAAAAAAGGGCGGGTGGACAGAAATGGACTTGCAGAGAACAAAGGAAACAAATCTAGAGGGCCCATAAGCTAACAAAGCCTGCTCAAATAAACTTCTAATGCCCGTTAAATCAAACAAAGCCCATCTCTTAATGCTTCAACAAACAGCATAACCTTAAAGTCATTTGAGAGAGTTCTTGGAATTGAGTTCGAGACAAATGGTTATATCATTAATAATTTGATTCTGTTTAGTATGATCTTAACAAATTAATTCCAGTTTTTGTTTTAGATCTTTATTTATAGAAAAGTCATAAATATTTTTGGTTTGAAACAACTTTCGATTTAGACCAGGAGCTTATTACAAAATTTAATGAAAATCTTGATTTAATCAAAAGCCAAACGCCCTCGTAATGCTGTAAAAAAAACTGTGTTGGCATATGACATGAAGAATACGGTATGGCAAGTGAGATTTCAACTTATGGTGATGTCTACGGCTACAGCGTGCTATTGTCGGAGATGTTTAGAGGAAAAGGACATGTTTAAAGACGGGCTGAATCTTCATATCTATGTTAAAGCTGTGTTGTCTAACCATGCAGTGAAAGTCGTGGATTCGATAATTCTGAGAGATTCAAAGACAAAAGCTCCGATGTTCCTGATAGAGTGAAAACAAAAGCTCCGATGCTGAAAATATAATTTACCGATGAAATGAACAAATTTACCATTTGAAAGGAATTTGATAAACAAATATTAGCAATGAAAAATGGGCATTCTTCGGATTTTACCTGGGGCTGCATAGCCAACGGTGCCTTTTAGGCCGATGGAACTGATTTTTAGAACTCTGAAGCAATTTTAAAATTTCTCATGATTGAATTTCTTCAAATTTAGTTTTTTTTTTTTTCAATTTGATGATAAGGGATCTCATCAGATTAGCTTGCGCATCAACCGACGAGAATAAGTCCCCTTTCTGAACAATTTCAAGGATGAATCTTTCCATATCAGTCTAGTGAATTATGAGAAAAAGTAATAAATTTCCCCACATGTTAACCCTAAAATTTAAATCTAAAAGGTAAATAAACAGAGCATTCCTTCTTAGGCCCTGTAGCGCTCAGTCCAGCCGTGTATTTAATTTATTTTTTTAGTTTTAAATTATTAATTATATATATATATATATATATATATATATATATATATTTAAGTTGTATCAAAAATAAATTTTTTAAAAATAAAAAAATTATTTTAATACATTTCCAAACAAACTAACACTTTAAAAAACAAAATCTATAATACCTCAAACATACTATTAGCCATCAATTCAGCCTCTCATAACTTAAAAAAAAAAAACAAAATGAAAATAGAGGAGACTATTTTATGCATGCTTCCACTCAGAACTCATTCAACCTCACAATCATAGCAATGGGCAATTGCGGTTGGATTTAAACTAAATAAAAGCTTATTATATGCTCAAATTCTCCACTCATCATTGCAGCTTGAAACAATTGGCTAATGCGTAGCTGCATCTTTAGGCCCCGACTGGTCCTCTAGTTCGTGTCAAAATAAAAAAATTTAAAACTAAATCCTGCAGGGCGAGTGATAATGATGCTAAATTTTAATAAAAAGTTTCGCGAATTTTTATTTTCTTGAGAAACGGATATTTTCAATTTATTAAAAATATTCATAAATTTTAATTGGTATAAATTTCCCAATTTAATGCAGTTTAGTCCAGTTGGTTTGATTAACTAATTTTTATAA
>Ga0325403_1006967_pt1 | contig 10789 bp, 10 predicted proteins | sample PopdelMetagenome_19_FD_205665 | JGI IMG/M metagenome (GOLD analysis project Ga0325403, IMG submission 205665) | Populus deltoides microbial communities from Bellville, Georgia, United States - Xylem-PdKOR-R4 | ecosystem: Host-associated > Plants > Phyllosphere > Stem > Wood/Secondary xylem...
GAGGAGGAGGAGAAGATAAGGTAATTTCTCACATGGGTTTTCTTTCCTGTTTGATATTTTGTTGGTGTTTTGATCACTTCTATCTCTTAATATGTTTTAAAAATGAATGTTTAATTTAAAATCGGTTGATTAGTAAGTTACAGTTATAATCTTACCTGTTAGTGATTTGATCCCTTATTCTTGTTCTGCTTTTGTCCGCTTTAAGTGAAAAAGTTCTGTCTTTGTCAATTTTCTTTGGTTTTGTCTCACTGGGTTAGTGCTTTCGTTTTTTTTTTTGGTTATGTATGTGTTTAGATTTCAGAGATTTGTGTCTTAGGGTTTCATCAAGTGGGTGGTTTTATTTGATTTGATTTGATTTGATTTGATTGTTTCTGTTGTTGGGTTTTTCTTTTCTTTATTGGCATAACTGGACTCAAGATTTCAACTTTTTATTTTTCTTGGGATATATGAAGGACTTCAACTTTGGCTTTGAATTTTCATTTATGCCTTGTTTCATACTCTACTGCTACATAATTGGTAAAGTTGCTTTATTTTTGGATGTGGTTGTTTGTCATGGTTATGCTTTCCAAAGTTCGTAGCAAAATGAAGGCTACAGAAAACCCTTTTAGGAATCTACAAGATTCTGAGAGTTTACCTGCTGCACAAGTACTGCTCTTCATGACGTTGGAGACTTTAGAAAGATTGGTTTTTCTCGGAAGATTTAATGGATTTAGAATTTGTAGTGATAGTACATTAGGGAATCTAGGTGGCTCCATATCTGTGTGAGTGCCTCTGGTTCTGCACATGGAAAGTACATGAATTGCCATTACAGTTTACATCTAAGGTTCAGATGTAGTGTTTTGAGAACCAAGAGGATCCACTACAGGGAGTTAGTGTTACTTTCCAAAACCATGAAGAAACTTTGTGTGTGGATTTAATGTTTGACAATTCTACATTGCAGTTCCAGATGCTTAAAGTGATTGAACTTGGTCTTGTGTGGATCATTTCCTTTTTTGCATGTATGCAAAATGTATTTTCTACCTAGATATGTCTGCGGGTTTGATTTAGGGGCATCAAATTGTCTGGTTTGGTTTATTATGGCAATTAATGTATATGTCCTCACTGCTTTCTGGTAAAGGGCAATCACCTATTGAAGGGTCCTATGTCATTGCTATTGTTGCTTCTCTAGTTTCTTGTTTTCCGAGTGCTCTGATATCACATACTTGGCTCTTGGACATATTACCTATGCTGTACCATCAAACATGTCTACACTGGTGAACTGTGCAGTTGCTGGCAAGGTTCATTCGACTGTCCATTGAAACACTTGACTGAACTGAATTGTGTTTAATTCTTATCTGGAAGCGACCTGTTATCATGTAATTTACAGGTCATTATCTATCTTGGTCACTTACTTTACTGTTATGCAGCAAGTTTGAGGGAGATTTTTGCACATAATTTGCTGAAGTTCTGGTTCTTTTCAGCAAATATCAGTTCTTACAAAGGTCCTGTTTTCCACTTTACACATGGTAAATCTATCTAAATCCACGCAAAACCTTTTCTGTTTTGCTTATCCAGTAGCAAAAATTATCTCTGTTTCAGGTTATTCAAGGATAACAGAAATGTAATGAGTTACAAGTATTAACTAAGAAACAAATAGCCTTATAAGGTCATGGCCTGGTATCGCCCATGCAAGGATAGCTTTTTACAATGTAAACATGAAGAAAATGTCTTGCTACTTCAGCACTGTTTCTTGGTTGGTTGGGAGAGAGCTTTAAAACTATTCGTTGAACTTTTTACACCAGTCAACAAATCTTTATTCCTTGGTTAAAGAAGATAGTTATTTGCGTTGAGTATATTCATGAAGCATGACAATGGATTCTTTTTGTGGATTGTTACTTCTCTTGCCTTACTATTCTTTATTTTGTGATAATTTAAGGCAGCATATGAAGATCTGCCACCCAGCATGATAAAGAAACTAGCAAAGGAATTGAAGAATCTTGAATCCCCGCCTGAGGGCATTTTAGGGGTAAATGATTATGATTTTTCAGTCTCAGAAGCTGGTATTGAAGTCCCAGGCATGCAACTTTGTCCTAAATTCAATCTCTTTAAGAAGTATTGGGAGATATGTTGAAGTAATACTCTTGGTTTTGCAGCTGTAACTGCATATAAAAATAATGTTTCTCGCATGAAGCAGCTATTGTCTCATGACTTTAGACGCCCTCCTCCAAAAGGTTTGTATATGGGCACTTTATTACATCTTTACATTGCAATGTTCTGTAGGCTGTAGCTATTTATATCAGTTCAAGTCTGATGTTCTCATTGATAAGGAAATTTCTGCCATCCTTCATATTTCATTTTACCATCTAGGGTCCAAGTGTTACCTCTTCTATTATCTAACTCCCTATGAATGCACTGAACATGATATGATATGAGTTAACTTCTTAATTGTGTATGTTTATGAGCATCATCAATAAACAAATTGCAGAGTTATTGCTTAACCTTTATTTTTTGTTTGTCATGGCATGTGATTTGTCTTCTCTACTCGCCATGAGAGTGCTCTGTTGTGTCTCCAATTGTGTTATTGTTGTAAATACAATGATATGAAATATCATCACTCCAACTAAAAATAAGATCTGCAAATTTTATTATTTGACAGGTGGATCATCAGACCAAGAATCGATTGGGTCTGAGACAAAAAGATCTAGTGTATCATCTGGCAGTAGGTCTCGCATCCACAAAGAGTTTCTTTCTAGGTTTGTGGACAGTCAAACTCTGACAACCAGACTTGAAGACTGGTTTGAATTGATATCAGAACAGTCTGGAAAAAAAAAGTCTGCATTTGATGTTCCATTTGAGTTGATAGAACTTCAAAAGTTTGATTATGCATTGGAAGGGGTGTCATTTCAGCAGCTGGTTCGAATGCCCAATGCTGTCTATGCTTCAACGTCTGATGCTGCGGAAGCAACTGCTTATCTTGCCATTGAAGACTTTCTACATGCAAGTGTGAAGGGCTTGTGGGAGGCATTTTGGAGTCAGGATGATCCCATTCCTTTCTCAGTTGCTTGTCTATACAATGAAAACTTGAAATTCTACCAGGCTGAGAAAGCAATAGGTAATGGAAAGCTCAGTGGTCTTTGTGCCACTGGTGTATTACTTAACAACCCTAGACATCCACATGGAAAGTGGGACCATGTTCTTGAACTGGCCCTTCTAAGGCCTCATATTAGAAGTGTTGCTGCAGGAAGTGACCAGAAACTCTCTTTATCTGTTCTGGGTGAGGCTCTCTTCTATGCTTTACGCATGCTGCTATCAAGAAGCTTGAGCAAATTGAATTTTTCTGAGAGTCCTAATTGTGCCTATGTTCTTCTTGTTGATTCTCAATATGGAGGGGTTGTAAAAGTTGAAGGAGATGTAGATAAATTGGAGTTTGATGTGTATAATGTTTATGACTGTTCTGTGGATTGGATAAAAAAACATTGTAAAGTCTCAGTCTCTCCTATTGATAGGATCTGGAACAAACTTGGAAATGCCAACTGGGGAGACATTGGTGCTCTACAGGTACTTTTTGCTACTTTCCATTGTATTGTACAGTATGCAGGGATGCCGAAGCACTCAATTGAAGATTTAGCAGCTGATCATGGTTCTCGCCTCCAAACAAGAAGAGTGGCAAGGCAGTTAGGGGATTCCAGAGTTAATGGCAACGGACTATTTCAGTTTCAGCAACAGAGTGCTTCTCCTGAAATCGTTGAAGTTCCAGATGAATCCATAAAAATAAAGTCTGAAGAGTTTATAATGAAGCTGGATGTAGGATCTGTACTGTGGTTGGAGGACTCAGACCAGCAAAAAGGTTATCAGATCAATGATGTCGTGCACAATAATGAACTGCGGTATTACATTGCATCGCCTGTTAAAGATCCTGGTAAATCTTTGTTTCTTTATGTTGGTTCTCATCCTTCTCAACTGGAACCGGCATGGGAAGATATGGATTTGTGGTTTCAAGTCCAAAGGCAAACTAAAATATTGACTGTTATGAGACAGAAAGGTTTATCTAGTAAATATCTACCACAGTTGAGTGCTTCTGGCAGGATTGTTCACCCTGGACGGTGTCAAAAACCCAGCTCAGGTGGGAACTGTGATCACCCATGGTGTGGTACCCCTATTCTTGTTACCAATCCTGTTGGCGAGACAGTTGCTGATATGGTAAGTGCTGGCAGATTTGGTTTGGATGAGGCTATCAGGTGTTGTCATGATTGTTTATCTGCACTTTCTACTACTACTTCTGCTGACATTCGGCATGGAGACATTCGGCCAGAGAACATAATTTGTGTGAGGTCTGGTGTGAGGCATCCTTATTTTGTTCTTGTTGGTTGGGGTCATGCGATTCTTGAAGACAGGGATCGTCCTGCGATGAATCTCCATTTTTCATCTACCTATGCGCTTCAGGAGAGAAAATTGTGCTCAGCTTCAGATGCAGAGAGTCTGGTATATGTGCTCTACTTTGCCTGTGGTGGAGCTTTGCCTGATTTAGATTCGGTTGAGGGGGCATTGCAATGGAGAGAGACCTCATGGTCAAGAAGATTGATTCAGCTGAAGCTTGGTGAGGTATCAACTGTGTTAAAAGCATTTGCTGATTATGTAGACAGTCTATGTGGGACACCATATCCTATAGATTATGATATATGGCTAAGAAGGTTAAGGAGAAATATTCATGATGATGACCATGGAAAGCAAGTCGGCACATCTGGTTAGGAATTTTCCACTACCTCTAGTGGCAGGAATGAATCAAGAAATCATCCGGATCATTTTCACTGCCCGGGAGCAGTTGATACAATATGAAGTTTTAAGCATTTGGGGTCGATTGTTAAACTTGGATGATCTGAAGCTTTATAAAGGGAGAAAAAGATGGTTCAAAATTCCGAGATTGGTTTAATTGTGCTCCAACATAGCCTCAATTTTGATAATTCTTTTGGCTGTCCCTCCTGTGCTGTAAATCATCAGGACCTTGTTGGCGTCTCTGCACAGACCAAGCCACACAATATAACATCATCTTCCATTTTGTTGGCGTGTAGTCCCCTTATACTGCAGAGGTTTAAAACACGATTGCCTTATGCTTTGGTGATGCGTTTCTTATTAATACATGTAGCACTTGTTGATGGAATGTAGCACTTGTTGATGGTATTCCTTTGTAAAGATACGAGTTAAATTACTATGAAAGTTCTGTAATTGTTTGAATCTGAGATTCGTACCTTGTAATTAGATTGCATGACTGTGAACCCATGTTATTTTTTTGGTTCATCATTTTTCATCCGGGATTTTTGTTTGGTGTAAGGTTGAATGTTGAGCGATGGCGTATAAGTAAAGTACTTAGTTTGCGTGCTAAAAAACGTGGCAAACAACTCCTGTTTGCCAAAAGACAATCTTTACTTTGATTCAAGGCTGTATCCAAACAGTGGTTGGCTCTCATTACAAGCTCCAACTCTATTGCCACTCACCCCCAACATCCTACCAATAAAAAACCGCGTCTCTCTCACATAAAGCCGCTGGAAGTCAAAATTTGCTGTCTTTACTTTGTGATGTAACAATTAAACTCGAGGATCTAAACGTACCATCATCCGTTATCAATACTAACACTGTTAGGGTATATCCTGTGGATTCTACCAACGGTTTATTATGTCTCAAAGTCTAAAATAAAGGTCAACGTAGATAACAGTGGACGTTATGGTAATGTTTTATTGAACCCAGCAGCAAGAAAATACCGCCGCCTGCCCTGTCTCAGAGGTGATTGTCATATTTTGGGGTTTGGTTTCCATCATGAAATAAACATCCACAAAGTGCTACGACTTGTGGCTGCTGCAGAGGTTTCCACTTTGAGTACAGTTTCTTGGAGAGAAGTTAAACCACATTCCTGTCTGGATATAAGGGCTCGTACTCGGCGGTCGTGAAGGGACGTATTCTATGGTTTTCTCCAAGATGGATGCTGCCCGCTCTACCTTTCAATGGTGGTAGCGTGCTTGCATTGCACTTTGTGGAGTACCTTGAAGAATCAACTTTGAAAGTTGAGCTGTGGACAACGAACAATGGATCTTATTCAAAGCTATTCATGCATGGACGAGGTCTCCATGGATTTGAAGACGTTCTAGGAATGTGGAACGACAGGTAAATTATACTACAGGAAGACAATTGGATTTCTTTGTTATGATTTCTCGACCCGAAACTTGAAAATGATTCCGTAAGATCAGTCTCGTGCTTGATGAAGCTGACAACTATTTGGAGAGCCTGGTTTCAATCCACCACACTGAATATAAACTTTAGGCACTTAATTTGCAGAGGTTTTGGAGGATCTTTGTATACAATTTTTAAGAATACTAGTATTTTTATTTTTTTTAGAAATTCTTTTATTGTTGTTACTTTGATAAAGGGAGGCAGGACGACTCTCCAAATCCTATATGGTCACCCGAAAATAAGCTGGACCTATCTTGCCTTGGCAGGACGACTCAAATCGTTATATTTGAGTTGCTATTATATCAAGACTGTTATGCATAACTATGAATTCTATTTTCATGCCTTAATTTATAATCAGTAGGGTTTGTTTTCTTATCGCATTTCGATTTGAGTCGTCCAGCTAAAGCAAGAGCTTATAATCCCTTCAAATATTAGTATATCCTTGAAAACGGTAAAAGAGAAAAGATAATCCAGAGATAAAGCGACAGGAACATACAAAAGGTTGTTATAATACTTCTACTACGTTTGAGAAAGTTACAGTGATCTAATTTCTAAGAAGGCCGTATCCTCTGGTATGCAAAGTCACCGGAGATTACAAACACACAAAGCACACAATCTTTCCGTTTTGGTGACGTGATAAAACCAATTTGAAGAAGGGGGGAAGTACAAGCATATATTTCAAGGGAATCTTCTCATGTACCATAAAAATTTACTTATCAAAATCAAAGCGGAAGCTCACTCAAGGGTTTTATTGCTGCAACACCACTGAGATCAGGCCTCATGTACTTCTCATATGTGACTCTCAATTGTGATGTTCTTGCAGCCTTTTGAAATCTCAATATCATCTCAGCACAGTCCCTGTAATAATCAAGTTAGATGATCAACTTGTTGAAAAAGTACCCACTAATGGAAATTAATCTTAACAAGTAATACCTGATCTGGGAGACTTGATAATGTGCGTGTCTGGCAAGCAGAGGAGTCCAAGCTGGAGCCATTTGCAAGGTAGACCGTGCAACATAGATAGCAGACGCACATAGCATTGAAGGTTTGAACTTTAAAGCTTTGTATTCAACCAAGCAGAGCTCAATGAGGTAGAATGCTAAATGCCCAAGCTGGCAGTGAAAGCAAGAACGAATATTAGGTTGATAGATTTAGGATTGCCATTGACAATTGTACACGCAATAATGCAAACCTATATCAACTAAGAATCTAAGATCATTGCTATTGACTAGACAATCTCCAGCCTTCTGACCAGACAATCTCTTCTCTACTGAAACACAACTAGAGTGGTTGACTTTCGCACTCCCATCATCTTCCTATTTGATATGTCTATGACAGATATGTCCATGACCATCCAATATCCAGCCTTATGACCAGAGAATCTCTTCTCTACTGAAACACAACTACAGTGGTTGAGGTTCGCACTCCCGTCATCTTCCTATTTGATATGTCCATGACAGATAGGATACAACAAGAAATCATAAAAAAATATCCAGATTTAGAACCCTTTCGAAAGCCACATACCTTCATGTCTGATTGAGCAGCCTTGAGAAACCTTAACATGAAAACATATGGAGTCGGCTCATTTAGACGAAACTTCAACTTCTTCAGTAAAAGCTTCTCCTGAAAACAAAGCAAGCCGCAAGCACCATTAAGACCTGGAGAAACCAACGTCAAGATGGACTGCAATTTTATGCCATCATCTTTCAGGAAGAGGGCAGAAGATAAGTAGCATGATTCTGTTATACAAATTTGAAAAACAAACAAACAAATATGCAATAATTCAGCAAAGGGAAGAAAATGTAGAGATCAAGTCCATGTTGGAAAGATGTTTACATTCCTAACCCTGCAACAGTGCAACTAAAAGAGGGGAGAATAAAATCCTCAGCGCCAATTTTCTTTCAAGTACATCCAACTCTTTTACAAAGAAACTAAGTTTCAGTGAACTAGTATTTGGTAATTTGCAATACCATACCATTACAAGCATTTGGCCTCTTACCATTAGAAGCATTTGGTCTCTAGAGTACGACTCTGCTGAGATGCTAATTAAATCTTTGATCTGTATTGCATGGTTCAGAAAAAGATGTATGAGTGCATAGTCTAACAAAAAATCAAAACCTCAAATAAGAATTCAATTGAAACCATGTGCATTTGACATGTTATTTTTTTACCCTAGGATGCCAAAAATCTTCATATTTTGATGCCAGAAACAGTGCTGTAAGACCAACCAACTGCAGTTCATTCTTCTTAATTTGGGCTTGAGATAGGTATCGATCTAACAATGTGACCATAAGATAAAGAGTTTCCGGCATTAATTCAAATTTAAAGTGTACCTGCAACCAGAAAGGAAAATACATTACCACAGAAAAAAATCAGGTAAGCTTAATGGACGTAGCAAGGAAAACAGCACCAGAACCAGGAAGGGAAAGGTCCTTAAATGTTAATTGAGAACAGATGGATGCATACTTCAATTAGCCAGTTGATAACTATGCCCCGCATTTGAGGTGTAATGTCTGTTTGAATTGTCATGTAATTTTCCAGAGATGAATTCTGAACCTGAAAAAGAAATCATGAAAACAGCACAAATCAGACCTAATTGGGTTGATGACAGAAGAGGTGAACAAGGAAGGAGAAGCAGATTGAAGAGGTAAAAGTCAAACCACCATTCACATGCCTGTTTTCATCAGCTCCAGGTCCCAGACCAAACTCAGAAAGTTTATAATGATTTAATTTGAAGGAAATCTTGTTTTATTTTAAAATCATGAAAAGATATGTAATAATGAAATGAATTGAATTTAACATCATAGCATGATAAATCACAATATCATTAAAGACCTGGTACAATTCACTTGATATATCAGATTTCACACTTAGATGAGATCCCAACAATACCTATATATCAAACAGAATTCATTCCTTTTTGATTCATTATCCAGATTACCTAGATATAAATATCTATAAACTAATTAGAACAGACTAATGTATCCAATTTTATATCAATTAGAACAGACTAATATCTCTTAGAATGTCACAGAACAGCACTCAAGCTTGCTAACAGAAAACAGGCTTGTCACTTCACACCTATCATACTTTGGTCAATTAAAAAAATACATAGAAATTTTTCAGTATGCAAAACATATGTGCATGGCCATGTTAACCAATCATTTTATGTTAACCACAATCACAACTTATTGAATAAATGCAACCCCATTGTGGAACATCTATGCTGGAGAAGGATGGGTTCTGGCCGCATTCTCACCACCTAATACCCAAAACCCTCACATGCGTACTTTTTGTTGCAATCATATGAGAACCAGTCTTTTATTTTATTTAGCTGAACACTGTGGACATGACTACTAAACATTTCAGCTGATTTAACTTCATTCTTATCTCCCAGCTAGTTGTATTAGACAGAGGAATAAACAACTGAAACTGAAATGTGCATCACTGTTGACAAACAAATCTATATTGGAGAAGAAAGGTATCTGTCTCCAAGATACTCATTAATTGCTAAAGATTTTCAATCTAACTTTTCTTGTCATCATATATTATGTAGCTGAAGACTGCAGGCACACTCTCCAACAATTGAACATAGTCCATTCCTTTCTTATCTGACAGCTAATTGTTATTAGGCAGGGTAATTAACCACTAAAAAGAGTGATATATGCTATTAGCATCCATTGAATCAACCAAAAATACAGGCATGCCAGTGAAGGAAACTTTTTCAAGATTAAAGTTTCGGGTTGGATCAAAACCACCAAAAGAATGACTCTGATTACCATTAAAAAGATCCGTGACTGGGATCTGAAAATAAAATAGGAATAAAACATGCATGATTTATCTGACAGCTTAGTGTTATTAGGCAGGGTAGTAGTTAACAACAAAAAAGAGTGATGTTCAGCTGAAAATATGGGTGTGCCAGTGAGGGAATTTTTTTCGAGATTAATGGCATCAAGTTGGATCAAAAGAACAATCACCTCTAAAATCCAATAGTACTTATATATCGTGTCAACATATTCAGCAACTTCCAGTTGATTGGAAGTATCATCTATACTTGGTAGCTTTTCCTGCTCAATAACTTCACCATGTTCCTCTAGTAACTGCAAAATAATGGCAATTGTTAAAAACAAAAATGCTCAAGCACATCACGACAATAAAGTAGTTCCAGACCTTTGATCTTGTCATTAATAACGATGTATAAGATCTCCTTCGACTTGATTTTCCTATGGTGATGACATCTGATTTGTGATTAGCACTTGACATCTTGTTGTTGTCAGATGAAGGTTCTCCTTGAGTAACTTCATTGGCAATCACCAAGGGCATGTTTTCTGGGAAAGATGTCACAGATTTTTTTTTCTTTGATGATATAGGAGCAATGGACTTCGATTTGTTCAAACTAGAGATGCACTTTGATCTTGATGTCTTATGGTGACCGGAAGCATTGATTTCAGTCTTTAGTATTGGCTGGATCAATGAATGCAGAAATGGAGTTAACACCACTAAGAACAAAAGAACACATGAGATCAAGTTGTCAGATAGATTTCATTTAAGCTATAAGCATTACAGCAAGACCAGGATTTTTGCTAAT
>Ga0325403_1006968_pt1 | contig 10788 bp, 14 predicted proteins | sample PopdelMetagenome_19_FD_205665 | JGI IMG/M metagenome (GOLD analysis project Ga0325403, IMG submission 205665) | Populus deltoides microbial communities from Bellville, Georgia, United States - Xylem-PdKOR-R4 | ecosystem: Host-associated > Plants > Phyllosphere > Stem > Wood/Secondary xylem...
TTTTGTTTTATTTTTTTTAGGTTTTATTCTATTGGTTTTATCCTCTATAATTTTTTTAAATTTCATCCCCTATTATTTTTTAATTTATAAATAATTATTTTCATTTTCATTCTTAAATTAAAAACACCAAAAAATTGAAGCAGGCCTCCGAATAAAAGAGCGCATGAAGCACTGGTCTCTAAAACCCAAAGCCCACACAAACAATTAAACCAAGCCCCTCACAACGAAACGGTTCGGGCAACAAGGAAAGGCAAAAAAAAAAAAAAAAAAAAACCAGTTCTGGATCACCAGGTCCCTATATTATTACTATATATAAGACGGAAAAGGGGACACAAGACTGCAACGGTTTCCACTCTCTTCTCCGAAAAACCCGTCTCTTGTTCTGTCTCTGTCTCTCGAACATAAAAATAAAATTGAATGAATTAGTTCCACTATTGCTTCTGTTACTTAATTTCTAAATTAATTTCATCTCTATTTATTTCGCACCTCGAAATCTTATCCATTCCAAAAGCAAACAGATTGTGTAAAAAGCAACATAGTTGTAATATCAATCACAGGCTGTTTGGTTTATAATGGACCCTAACATAATGAAGCTTCTTGAAGAAGACGAGGTACGCATTTCTTTCTTCTTCTTCTTTTACTTTTTTGTATAATATTATGAATTTTAGGTTTTCAGTTTCGAGGGTTTTGTGTTTAAAGGACGAAACCATGCATTCCGGTGCTGACGTGGAGGCTTTTCAAGCTGCCTTAAATCGGGACATCGGGGGTGATGTCTCCACCTCTCAGCCGTCTGATTCGAGTTCGGGTACTTATTTGATCTTTCATTCAACCGCCTTCTAATTATATAATTCAGTTTCTTATGATTTACTGATAGCTTAATTATATGATTTAGGCTGAGAAATAAAATGGCGGAAATTAGCATTTGCGATGTAAGCGCATAAAGTTGGAGATTTTTTTTTTAAAAAAAGTTGTAGAGTGTTTTGGGTGTTGTGATAATTTAAGTCATTAATTAGTCAATCAGTTTATCATGGTGGCAATATTAGTTGTGCTTGTCTTTAGCCTTTTGTATGTTCGTCATGTTAATTATATCAGCAATGTTTTTTGTACTTGTGCTTGGTATTTTAGCCTGTCTGGAATATTGTGTTTTCAAATTTCTGATAATTTTTTTTGTACACAACTGAAAAATACTGTAGTTTTGTCCCACGAAAACAATCAAGGTTCCAGTCAACAATTTCCAAATTGGCCAACTGTGGGGCAAAATGACAATGCCAGTAACACCGAAGAACTTGATGCAAAAAGTGTTGAACAACAACATCATCAGGAGCAGCAGTCATCTGCAATGGAGACAAAGCAGCATGTACCTAATGCTGATAACCAACAACAAAAGGGGGATGTCCCGCAGGAACCAACCCACCCACCAGTGCTTCAGAAAAAATTCCAAGATGATATTAAACAAGAGCTTGTGGAACAAGCTCCTGTCCAGACTCCTCAATCTATCGGGGCGCAGAGTTCTGAGCAAAATCCTACCCCAAAATCCGAGCCTGATAAAATGCAAATTTCAGATGTTGATTCTCAATTTTTAAATTTTCAGAAGATAGGCAATCAGCAAACTGCAGGCACAGATCAGGCTGGTAACCAAAAGAATAGCAAGCAGATACCCTTTGTATTACTGTTGCCTGCCTTGAAACCTCATCTTGATAAAGACAGAGAGATGCAGCTGCAAACTTTATTTAATAAACTGAGGGTGGGTATCTGACATGACTTTTGTGCTTTCTCTTTCATGCACTGGACTGATTGTTATCATGATATATCTTCCTTTGTCATTTTTAGAAAAATGAAATTGCGAAAGACCAGTTTGTTAGACTTATGAGAAATATTGTTGGGGATCAAGTGCTCAGGTTGGCAGTTGCACAACTGCAATCACAGGCAAGTAATGAATGGGTTTAGTGACATTATAATGAGCTAAGGACTCTCTTAGGTGATACTAGGCTGAAGCCAGCTTGTCCTATATTGCAGTCAGGTTCCAACCAATCCCAGTTACAGTCTCAAGCTGGTCGCCAAAACAATGTGAGAATGCCTGCTGGAATCAGTGCTGCTCAATTTCCTGATCCACATCATTTTGTACTTCACCCAAGGGGATCTATTTCTTCAGAACCATCTCGTAATCCTCCGTCAGCAGTCCAATTGCAGACTGATTCAAGCATTGTCAATTCTCAGAAATCCAAAGCGGTAGAATGGCAGCCAGATTCTCTTGGAATGCAAGCTAGCCAGTTGCATTCTTCCAATACCAGTATTGTCAATCAAGAAAGGGAGCGATCTTCTATTTCAATGCAAGGGCAGAACAAACAGCAACAACATGTGCACTTTCCACCAACTTCCTTTCCAATGTATGGAAGCAGTGGTGGTAATTACAATCCATATCCTGGGACTAAAGTTAGTACTTCAGGACCATCTGTGAAGCCACAACCCCATGATCAACAAACAAGGCAAATTTCACATCATCAGAACATGGGTGTGACACAAGTAGGAGGGCCACCACATAACATGATAAGCACGCCGAAGTTTGAGAGGCAAAATTCTGCTAATGATCCTAGTAGAGTGCACAGTGGTTCTGTTTCCCATTATACAAACAAATCAGCTGTACAACAGAATTCAGTTCCTTGGCAAGCACCACCAAATAGAGAGCAAAGTCCTGCTCCATTCTCATCAGTGAATTATGTAAAACCGGGCTCTCTTGAACAGGCTGGTGAGCAGCAGAACAAACCCCAGTTGTTGAGCCCTCATGTGCTGCCTCCTGCACCCGTTGAACAGGGAAATGCCATTTCAGGAAATTTAAAGGATCAATCTTTAGACAAGCAATCTTCTAAAGTTGTTTTTTCAACATCCGGTGGTATGGTTCCTCCCAATTCTGTTTCCCCTTCAATCGCGACTCAACTGGACCCTAATGGCCAGGTACTCTCGCACTGATCATGAATATATTTCAACAACATTTAGTTTTTTTGAGTTCTTGATTTCATAGTTTATCTACCATCTTTCTTGTTGTTATTTGAACCACTAGATGCAAATTGCACAGCATCCCTGACTCTTTATTAAATCACTTGATGGTGGTTGGACTAGTTAGCAAAAGTTATTAGGTTGGAGTTTCTAAGTGCTTCACAAGCCCAAATCTTTTAGACCTTGTTTGGGACTGCAGTAGCTTCTGCTTTTGAATGCCTTTTAAAAGTGCGTTTGCTTTGAAAAGGCATCGAATTGGTGTTTTTTAGTGTTTTTTGATTATTTTCATGTTAAAAATGAAAAAAAAATCATTTTGATGTATTTTCAATTGAAAAGCACATTTGAAAAGCACTCTGCTCCGCAATATGAAACACACACTTAGTCCAATGACAGTGGCGTGAATTAATTAATTAATCATATGTGTTTAGCAATTTGAAAATCTTTTACTAGAAATTTAATTTCCTCCATGCAAGTACTTTGAAATTGATTGAAAAATGTAGCCTTGTCCAAGATACTTGGATATGACACGCAAATGTCATCCCACTAGAGTACTTTTTAGGTGAGCAAATATGACGTAGCGTGGGAAGAGAAATCATCTCAAAACTGCAAAGAAGATTAAATATGATGGCTAAAACTAGAAGAAAATTAAAGCTGGAACTAGAAAAATAGGTTTAGGGTTTGTAGCAACCTCTAAAGTGGAAATCAATCTCCATCTCTAAAAACACAAGACATCTTGGCATAGGCAGCCCTATTTATACTAGTTATAGGTTTAAATCCTAATCCTTGTATGAAAAGAAGGCACTATGAAAACTTATAGGGTCCTTTTAATACTAAGGATTTATAATACTAATGATTTATAGGTTATACAAATAACCAAGCACTATTATTAGGATTGATAGTGAATTCAAAATAATGTAAGGATTTGTGAACTAAATAAGAAACTGACACAAATTGGAGCGAAGAATATGGTTCACTACAAGTCAAAACCTTCAAGGACCAAAAACATTGTAACTATGGGAAACTCTCAAAATATTTAATTTTTTTAATCCACATCTCCATTTGCTAAAAGACTATTATAACATTTTATATATATAAAAAACTAGAAAACCCGAGTAATACTAAATAAAAAATTCCTTTCAAATAGAAAGCAAAAAAACTAGAAAAGCTATAGGAAAATAAAAATAGAAAAACATAAAATTAACTAAGGAAAATATCTATTTTTCTAAAAAACTCTTGCATCAGTCTCCTTGGATTAGAAGGAATCCGTTCTCAAGTTTAGACTTCAGTTAGAAACCGTTATCCACCACGAAAATCTTTTTATTTGTAGGCCATGTATCGTGAGTTTCGAACACTTTTATGCAGGTAGCTCCATTGTGGGTTCCTAGCTCCTTTGTTCGGACCGTCCCATTGTGGATCCTAACACAACATCTTTGTGTAGCCCGCTACCATAAGGATTTCCAATAAGAGCAACTAATGCAGACGAAAACAACACATTAGTTCCGGGATGTCATTTTTTCAAGAAGGAACCTTCTCATCTCCTCCGACATGGGCATGTCCTGTTTTGTGATCTTTTCCAATCATGGTTATTCAATATCTCACATCAACTAATCACCAGGAATTATTGAGATTTGATAAAAATCCTCATTAACTTCAAACCAAAACCATAGGAATAAACCATAGGAATCGTTGGGCTTTGATACCAACTTACAGAAATGGAAGCGAGGGATAATGGGGTTTGGTATAAGTCAAAATCCTTGAGGACCAAGAACACCATAACTATGGGTAGACTCTTAAAATACTTAATTTCATCCATCCATATCTCTACTTGCCAAAAGGCTATCACAACCTATATATATATAAAACTAGAAAACCCTAGTAATACTAAATAAAAAGAATAAATTAGGAAAACTATTCCCATTAAATAGGAAAAAAAAACTAGAAAAACATAATAATATAGAATAGGAAAACATAAAATTAAATAAAAAAAATATTTATTTTTCCAAAAAAGCTCCCGCATCAGAAACTAAAATTACCAAGTAAATGTAAATTCTTCTTAAAGTTCCTGCATCAATATGGTATATAGCTAAAGACATCCTCGTCCTTTCATGGAACATGTGAATGAATTTGTCTTTACTAGCTTATTTCCTTTTGGTTAGACTGAGTAATGCTATATAAAACAGATTCTCCAATCACATGAAGTTTTTAAAAGTTTTGTTTATTTATCTCATATCAGAAATATCTTGTTTTGCATACTCAATTTCACACACAAAACTTTGGTAATGATTAAACTAGTCATTCTCTGTTTATTTGATGAATAATATCCCCTTTGCTTCTATGTGCCATCAGGTAAGCTTGCGAAACCCATCTGTAGCTTCTCCTGCTGGAGTTAGTGCAAGAACACCTCCCAAAAAACATTCTGTTGGCCAAAAGAAGCCATTTGAAGCACTTGGTTCATCGCCTCTTGCATCAAGGTGAAATAGCTCCTTTTTATGGAGCGAGAGTGATTTTAATTTGATCATTTATTTCTTTTATCTAATTAAAAGCTTGTTTTTTTATCATGTTTGATGCATAATCTGTGGGATAACGTTCAGTAAGAAGCAAAAGGTATCTGGGGCTTTTTCTGATCAAAGCATTGAACAACTCAATGATGTCACTGCTGTCAGTGGAGTTAATCTCAGGGTATGGTATTTTTTACAATCATCAAGATTGCCTGCTCAAAAGTATCACCTAGCCAGTAAAAGCACTCCCTTTGACAAATAGGCTTGTAATTCTTTTGATATTTTGCTTTGAAATAGGAAGAGGAAGAACAACTATTTTCAGGGACAAAGGAGGACAGTCGAGTTTCAGAAGCATCACGAAGGGTTGTACAGGAAGAAGAAGAAAGGCTGATTTTGCAGAAAAAACCTTTGCAGAAAAAATTAGGAGAGATCAGTTAGTATTTCTGTTCTTATGGCTGTTGTAAACTCATTTCTCCGTGCACTTTGTGCTTTATGGGAGGCTGTATCATTCACATGGTTTGATATGTGTTGGGTTCATCTGTCTCCAGTGGCCAAATGTGGTTTGAAGAACATTGGCAATGATGTTGGGCGATGCTTGTCCTTGGTGAGTTGCTTGTTCTTGGTGCATTCTTTGTGATAATTCTCTCACGTTTTCTTATGGAATTCCATTTTTAGTGCGTGGAGGAAAGGATGCGTGGACTGATAAGTAACCTAATCAGGCTGTCAAAACAGGTGAGTTTTTTAATCTGTCTCTGCTTGTATTTATTTTCTCACTTTAATTATCTTTTCATGATTTTAATTGGATCTCACAGCGTGTTGATGCTGAGAAGCCAAGACACCAGACTCTAATTACTTCGGATGTTAGGCAACAGATAATGACAATGAACCGGAAAGCTCGGGAAGAATGGGAGAAAAGGCAGGCTGAAGCAGAAAAGCTCCAAAAAGTTAACGATGTGCGTGCTTTATATTGCACTGTACTTTTTTTTACTATCATTATCTATGATTTTATTAAGTACATGTTCATAAAGAACAATGCACAAGTATATTGCGTGATATTTCACCATATGATATATTTATGCAAGCATGAATTCCTTAATTTTTTATGACCTCAATATCTCTAAATGCAGCCCGAGGGTGAAAATGGAGGTGAAGGTGACAAGGAGAAAGATGAAGGTCGCGTGAAGTCAGTGAAGGTATCAAAGATGTTGGCAAGTAGTAAAAGTTTGCCTTCTAGCCAGTAAAATAGATCTTTGTTTTTCTAATTTCTACAACTACAACTACGTAGGCTAACAAAGAGGAGGATGATAAAATGAGGACAACAGCTGCTAATGTTGCTGCTCGAGCTGCTGTTGGGGGAGATGACATGTTGTCAAAATGGCAACTAATGGCTGAACAAGCACGGCAGAAACGTGAAGTAGGGATGGAGGGGGCATCTAGTTCCCAGCCAGTTAATGATGTGAACAGCAATCCTCAATCACCATCTGGAAGAAATGTGAAAGAAAATCTTGAAGCAGAAAAAAGGAGCCCTGCAGTTCCTTCTTCTGCATCTGGTAAGTGTGACTATTAGCGGGACGTGCTGAAGCAAACTCAGTTCGTGATCACATATGTATAATGATGTTCGTTACATTTGTTGGTTTATCACCTTGCCTTTTTTTTCCTTTGGCAGGAGCTGTTAGGAAATTTGGAAGGAATCAAGCAATTGTGCCTCAAACGAAGGTGGTTCGTACTATTACTATTAAGGATGTGATGGCGGTGCTGGAAAGGGAACCTCAGATGTCCAGATCTACTCTGATCTACCAACTGTACGAGCGAATCAGGTCTGATGCTGCACCTGAATAACGTCACATGGGCCTCCCAGATAATGGTGGCTTTTTGTATTTTGCTCGACAAGATTGTGATCCTGAGTTTTGCATGCTCAATCATGGTCTGATTTATATGATAAATCACTGTAAAGGTTCTGCCTCGGCATGATAGGGCTCAGACGTTCAAGTTATAACCGTCCACAGTAACTTCGTGGGCGCCAGAAGATGTGCCCTTGGTCAATGTGTTTGCTGTTTCTCGTGTTAATTTATCACCTTAATTCGTGCTTTCCTCATTGAATGTCATGCACTCTCTGACGCTTTTCTGTTAAAATTTAGCATCGAGCAGATTTTGTAACTCCAATCGAACAACATGAGCCATGGCCATGCAAATTAGGGCAAGATTTTATCATTGCGAGATGATCGCCACTCATGTTGTTACAAGGATTGCGAACTCTCCTATATCAATTTTTTAGTGAATACAGGTTTTACAAGCAAAAATAATAGGCTAAAAATCAATCATGGATTTTCTTAAACAAAAGAGAGGAGAAGAAAAACATCATTGCATCCATAAAAGTTACAATCGAAAAGCTCGAATGCGCATCCAAGAAAACTTGACCTTTCTCAGCCAGTACAGATGCCAAGGCCCTATATTGCAGTCACCTACAACAGCTCACTGCTTGCATGAAAAATTCCCGTGGCAAGAAGTGGCACACACCAGAGCAGCCAGCCAAGTGTCTTACATGCAAACAAACCAACATATCTGAAAATTTCTCACGGCACGAAGAAATGACAAACACCAAGCAGCCAAATGTCTTACATTTCCTTGCAAGGGGTGAGGTGAGGTCTGGAAACTAGGCCATTCAGTTAGGTGGGTTGTGTTTCCCAAGAAACGGTCTTGTGTTCGCTAACCCTTGGTGCAATGGGCATCTGTACCATGCTGGACACAATGGCTATATCCAACACCATGGAGGAAATCCCGGATCTCTTTGGCACTACTGTTGCTCGCTTGCAGCAACCGTTCATCCTCCTCGTAGATTAGGTAGGGAGCAGCATCTTTCTTTCTTGACAATAATTTTACGGCCCCTTTCAACACATGATATTCCCATCCTTGGACATCAATTTTGAGAAGCAACACAGGTTCTGAATTTGGAATTAGTTCATCAAGGGGAATGGTCCTTACTTGAAAGGCTATTTCTTCGTTGGACTTGAACGCCAACTTTGCACCATTGGCAGAGACAGCACTATTGTCAAGCCGACCTACCAGCTGCCAATTTAAAAGGGTCTAAGATGACTCGAGCATTCAATACAGCAGATAGAAGTATGGTTCAAATTAGGCTAAATCAAATCAATCAATTATAATTATCAGCCCTAAAATCCAATATATCTTCGATAAATTAGATTAATTAGAAGTGAGTAAATTTTGGAAAAAGAGTGAATTTTTACCTTATAAAAAGTAATATTCCCAATCCGATCAGAGACAGCAGCCTCGAAAACAGTAACCAGGTCCGCAACACGATTAAACCAAATCCCATCACAAATCCTCTTAAGGTTATCAATCACTGGCTCGAAAGCCAGCACTTTAAAACCCATTACCGCGGCTGCAAAACTCGCCATTCCCACGTTAGCCCCAACATCCAGCACCAACCCATCTCTTCCTTTCATCTCTTCAAGAAGCTGCTGAATCGTGGCAGAGATATCTGGCTTCCTGAAAGGCTTTCCTTTCAGAAGCCTCACAATGTTCTTGTGGGGCTTGTCAGGCAAAGACCCAAAATCTGAGAGAGAGTAGAGAAAGGGGTATTTGAGGTTTTCCACAATGTTGGCAATCACAGGGTGAGCTTGTGGAGATTCTAAGCAATTAAAAGAAGGGATTGGGTAAAATCGGGTTACAAATAGTGTGGAGTTAGGAGGATTCGACGGGGACCGAGCAGAGAAGAAGAAGAGAAAGAGGAGGAGAAGGAGAGAGAGTGAGAGGATGAGAAGGATGGGAGATAGGAGTTTAGGCTGTTTGTTGTTTTCTCTTTTCCAGGCATTTGCCATCCCTGAAATAAGTGAGGGAAGATTGGATCCAAACCTAACGTGGGGGAGATGTTATTTAGCTACCTGACCCCTTTCCACTCAGATTTAAAAAGAAATCATACGGAAGTCTCTTACTCTGGTTTTTTGAAAGTTATTTGTATTCTTCGGTATATTTAATAATTTTACTTTTTAAATTTATTTAGGTTTTTTTCTAGGAGATTGTTTTTTAGTTTATTCTATGAGTGGTTAGTCTCTTAAACTACTTGTCTGGTGAATTATTAAAAAATAAAATTTAAAATTAATGGTTTTAATATAGTGATCCTATTAAATAGAATCGGGTGTTGTTCATTAATATTGTCTTTTTTATGTTATTTCTATTTGCATCTGATATTAGAGTTTTCATATGATATTAGAACCCAACAATTCTTGATAGTCAGTTATTATAAATTGTTGAATAATTAGGAATGGAAGAAGTGGTTGCAAAACAGGACGTACGTACTCGTGCAAGAGGGGATAAAGTGTTTCTCCTTCGCGAAAAAAAAGTTTAAAAATTAGTGATAAAAAACATGCAAAGATAAATTATAAAATCAACTCGTCGACGAATGATAGTAAACATGCATAGACAGGTTGACAAATTATCTTGTATATTAGCGGAGATGAAGAAAAGAAGACTGGCGAACAACAAGGAGAGTTATCACAAAACCATAATCAATTTTGAGAACTCGTCTTAGAGGCATGAATAGCTTCTTGATCATAGTAATTATCATGAAGATTTTTTTCTCATTGATAATTTAGAGGTTGAGTTAAAAAAAACATGGAAGGTGCTCATCAAAAGAAAATTATTGATTTAAACATTGATCCTTTCGATTACAAGTTTATTGTTATCACAAAGGTAAGCATGTTCAAGGATTATATGGATATAACATATGTTGATGAAGCAAGTTTGAAGTTTATAATTCAATACTCTAAAAAACAAATAAATAATTTGTCAATTGTTGTTTTTTATGGAAATTTTAACATGAAGGGATTGAAGTTCATATATAAAATTGTTATTAATCTAAAATGAAGAAATAAAAAAAATTGGAGAGTCTTGATTGGACATCTATGAGATCGAGATAAGACCAACTTGAACTTGAAGACAGGTTCTTTCCAACTCGGGGAGACTAGTGGAGGTTTTCGGAAAAGTTATTTATTTTCTTAGTTATTTTTATTTTTTTTCTATATAGTTTAGGATATTCTTTTTCCAGTCTTTTTAGGACTTTTATTGTCATTCCTTTATTTTCAAGTTTCCTAGTTTGTTTATGTTGTTTTTTGAGTTTATTTGAGGAATTGTAAACCTCAAATAAAATTTACTTGGTGTGGTGAATTTTTAAGAAATAAAATTTAGAATTAAGATTTTTTATGCGATAACCCTGTTAGGTAAAATTTTGTGTTGTTTGTTATTGCTATCTTTTTTTTATTGTTTCCGTTCATTTCTT
>Ga0325403_1006971_pt1 | contig 10787 bp, 5 predicted proteins | sample PopdelMetagenome_19_FD_205665 | JGI IMG/M metagenome (GOLD analysis project Ga0325403, IMG submission 205665) | Populus deltoides microbial communities from Bellville, Georgia, United States - Xylem-PdKOR-R4 | ecosystem: Host-associated > Plants > Phyllosphere > Stem > Wood/Secondary xylem...
TATCTTTTTTTGTTCAATGTTAGTATTTATGCAATAAAACACCGTCAATTTGAATAAAATCTGATAGAAATAATTGACTAAGAAATTCTACATTTATAATCAAATTCTTGATAAAATCTATTAAATGGAAGACCTGATTGATAGAGGTAGGAAATAAGGTGTTGTTTTCTTTATGTAAGTGTTTATATTTTAATGTATAATAACCAAGTAAAATAATAATAATAATTAAAAAAAAGAAAAGAAAATTGTAGTCATGCCACTAAAAATTAACCAAACTCTTATCCCTTAGCTGGTAAAAGATTTCCATTCAAGTCCTATTTTATCGATTTTTTTACTTTTTCGTTTTTATTTTTACTCCGCCACCAACCAGATTTGTATGATTGTTTGTGATTGGGCCGTGGTCTTCCCATCCCCTACCCACTATCTGCTCACCTACCCTATAACTTGAAAAAAGAAAAAGAAAAAAAGGGAAAATCTTCTCGCATAGAGAGAAAAAGAGGAGAAATTTTATATTGCTAACAAGTAACTGTTAATATTTTATTAAGTTTTTTTTTTTGAAATATTTAGAATGGAAATACATATTATTTTTTAAAATTATATTTTACTTGAAAATATATTAAAATAATATTTATTTATTTTTTTAACATTAACACATCAAAATAATAAAAAAACATAAAAAATAATTAATTCAAAACAAAAATATTAAATTTAAAAAAAAACGGTTGGACCACATTCCTAAATACTCTATAATGTATTTTTTTTAAAAAAAATAGAGAGTTAAATAAAAAATAACAGGTAAAAACATTCTTATATATTTGTATTTTAAATAAATTTAAAAAATATCTCTAATTATTCATCTATGAATACACTTGAGGATGTTTGAGAAAATGGTATTTTATTAACATGTAAAAACATTCTTATATTTTTTATTTTAAATAAATTTAAAAAATATCTTTAATTATCCATCCATGAATACACTTAGAGGATGTTTGAGGAAATGGTATATATTGTTTTTTAAAGTATTTTTAATTTTAAAATATATTAAAATATTTATTTTTTATTTTTTAAAATTTATTTTTACATCAATATATCAAAATAATTTAAAAATAATTAATTTAAAATAAAAAAATAAAAATTTGAAAATAAAAATCAACACAGTGACAAACGGTCACCGAGATATTTCTGAGAGTACAGGGTAGGTGGCTACTGACTTTGTTTTTGTAAAACATCAAAATAAGCAACTACACCCAACAAACCACTTCTAACAAAACTCCACCCCATTTGCTCTTCCATTAATAAGTCAATCTATCTCTCCCTCTCATTCAGTTTAGTAGAGAGATCGATCAATGGCTTCTTCTACCCTTACTTCCAAGTCCTTCCTCGATTCCTCAAGAATCGATACCGGTTCGCTCTCGTCCGCCCACCTCCGTAAACTCTCATTCTCCTCCGTTCAGATCTCCTCCCGCTCACGTCTTCCAAAGAAACTCCGTAACGACAACCTTACTCATTCAATTAATCTCTCCCTGTCTTTTTTTTTAAATATTAATCTAGGTTCACTGACCTTGACAACTAAGTTAAGTTAATTTCATTGAATTGTAGAAATAAATGCGGCGGGGAGCACATTTGGGAATAATTTTAGAGTAACAACATTCGGTGAGTCACATGGTGGTGGTGTTGGTTGTATAATCGACGGATGTCCTCCGCGCATCCCGCTCTCCGAATCTGACATGCAATTTGATCTAGACAGAAGGTTTTTTTTTTTCTCACGGATTTCTTAAAGAATTGCTTGTGTGCATTGTTTTGTGGCTGAAAGTAGTTGTATGTTGCGTACAGGAGGCCTGGTCAGAGCCGAATTACGACTCCAAGAAAAGAGACGGATACTTGCAAAATATCTTCCGGTGTTTCTGAAGGTTTTATTTAGTTTTTTTTTTTTTTGTATTGCTGGTGTTGGTTTTTGATGTGCTGATCTGTTGGTGGTGTTTTAACTGCAGGACAGACTACTGGGACGCCTATTCATGTATTTGTGCCAAATACTGATCAGAGAGGATTTGTGAGTATTTATTGAAATTTGGCATTGCATATATTCGGTGGTTAATTTAGCTGAAAAGGGTAAAAATAGAGTGTGTTTTTGGCAAAATTTATGATGGATGCAAAATGATTATGCGATTGTAGCCTAAAAGAATGTTTCGTAGGATTTTCAAAATGTTACTCTTCTGCGTACGCTATGATGGTGACTGCATGTATATTTGATTGCTAAAAGAAGTTGAGGCTCTGGATTTAATTTGAAAGCTGCGGAATGAAATAAATAATAGGGTGTCTATTTACTTGGAAAGGCACATGTACTTCTTGGTTGGCAATCTGTTTTGTAGTTTCTAAGGAGCTGAGAAGGTCTCATTCCTATTTTGTTGAATTTTCAGGATTACAATGAAATGTCTGTTGCTTACAGGCCTTCACATGCAGATGCGACTTATGACATGAAGTATGGTGTTAGATCAGTTCAGGTAGTGTATTTAAGCAATATGTAGTCTCTAATTATAAAGATACTGTTGGTGTTGTTGTGAAATGCAAGTGTGACCTAGTTTATTTGGATTCTAATTTAAGGGTGGGGGTAGATCTTCAGCAAGAGAAACAATTGGAAGAGTTGCCGCTGGAGCTGTTGCAAAGAAAATTCTTAAGCTATATGCAGGAACTGAGGTGTGTTTATTAACTCTTGGGTGTAGAAAACTTGTTCTTTCATTTTTGTTTTGATTCCCTGTTGAGGACAAATGATTATAACTTTGGGTTATTGGGCCTGTCAGTTTTAATGCCCACTTGCATGTTTGATTTTTGTGTTACTTGTATGGATAATGCTCGAGTATCCTGCATAAATGTTGCTATCTTAGGAATTTTAATTTTTGTTTCCAAATGTCTGATGGATAGTAATAGATTTTAAACGTCTTTAAATAAGTTCACTTAATTGTCATGATTTTATCTTCAGAATAAAAAAAACGCAGTTATTCTAAGAGTGTATTTTTTCTTTTTTCATTGTATTTTCCCTTAACATTTGTTTTGTCTTCAGATTCTTGCTTATGTCTCTCAAGTCCACAAGGTTGTACTTCCTGAAGGAGTGGTTAATCATGACTCTCTTTCACTTGATCAGGTACGAATGCTGTAGTATGTTTTTTCGAAGAACTTTTATTTTGGGATTCATTAGCCATGTGAGAAGCAGACTAAGAAGTTTCTCCATATTTCTGGGATGTCAGTCTTGTTTTGCTAGTGGAAGAGTCCTTTTTAGCAAGAACCTCCCACAAATCTGAGTGCCTTGATTTGTTGCTCGAAGTGTTACAATACTTCAACAACTGTAAAATTATATTTGGACTTCTGAAAGTTTGTCTGGTTTGTTTGGGAAGTAATAACATTTTATAAATCGGAAAGTGTAGTTCCCTCTTTCTGGAGATTTTTATTAATTGGCTTCCTTTAGTTTTTGACGGACTTATTATCTGCACTTAGTCTGACACAGCCAATATGCCTCCTTAACAGATAGAGAGCAATATTGTCAGATGTCCAGATCCTGAATATGCTGAGAAGATGATAGCCGCCATTGATGCTGTCCGAGTGAAAGGGGATTCTGTTGGTGGTGTGGTCACGTGTATTGTAAGGAATGCACCACGTGTAAGTATCGACTCTCTCTGTCCTCATGCAGCATGCATGTAATGTGCATGATGTTTCTTTGTCAGGTTTTGAATTGTTCAAAGAAGTTTCTAGATCCTAAAAATCCAAGGCTCATTCTTATGACTTGTTATAGCACAATCTTTGCCTGTTATTAAAATCTGTAATTGTATGCCAGGGGCTTGGTTCACCAGTCTTTGACAAACTTGAAGCTGAGCTTGCTAAAGCTGCTATGTCACTACCTGCAACGAAGGGCTTTGAATTTGGGAGTGGATTTGCAGGTTGAAAACTATTATATGCATCTGGCACCCAAGTTTTTCAATCAAATTTGGTGATTCGTAGTGATATACTTAGGATGCTACCATGCACTTTGCATTTCTATTTGCTATATTTAAGCCAATTCTAAGTCTTAATCTATGATAAAAATCATTGCAGGTACTTTCTTGAGTGGGAGCGAACACAATGATGAGTTCTACACAGATGAACATGGAAGAATACGAACAAGAACAAATCGATCTGGTGGAATACAGGTGCGTGTTTGATTTGGTTCTGGATCTTTTTCTAATTTTGGTATTTTGGTAAAGATGTATCCCTTGATGAGCATCACTTTTGACACTTCCTTCTGTTGGTGATCAGGGAGGAATATCAAACGGTGAAATTATAAACTTGAGAATAGCTTTCAAGCCAACATCTACAATAGGAGTAAGTTTGATCTATCTACGTGCACCAATATTCGTGCATGCATTTATGTGTATGCTTAGCAGTTTATTTTTAAGATGCGAATTTTCTTGATGCAAAGATCATGTCTTTATGATCGTATTTGTACCCATTCTGTTTGGTTGAGGTGGTTTACCATGTTTTTCACCATACCCATGAGCATGGGATTGGGTGGTAATTCAATATAATCATCCTGGATTCAAATCCAAAATGAGGATGCAAGAAAGAGTTCCATGAATGCACCAGCCCAGGCTTGCCTAGACCCAAATAGGAGGGATTTAGTCTCGATGTGCAAAAGTTGGCCTTGGATATTTGTGACCATTAAGTCATTGAAAAATGGAAGAAAGATCATATTAGTTAAAGGTCCATACCTTTTCATGTGCTCTGTGTGTTAACCCTATCTTAGGATTTTCTAGCAAGGACTGAATAGTTTGGAACCACATGCACACCCTCTGCCTACATGTATGTCATGAACAGCAAACAGTTGCTGCTCTTTCAGGTTTCTTAAGATTTGCCAGGAAGTAGCAGATTGTTTTTCACATATTATACTTCTACTACTCTTATTGATTCATTAAGCTATGCTCGTATATTTGAATATACTTTTCAAATATTTGCATGTAGTTTATTCCATATTCCATATTTATTTTGTGTGCTGGTTTTGCAGAGGAAGCAACATACAGTTACTAGAGATAAAAAGGAGATAGAACTAATAGCTCGTGGTCGCCATGATCCCTGTGTTGTCCCACGAGGTATGTCCTCGGATAGTAGGATGATATTTCAAATATTTGAGAAATATTTTAGAACTTTGATGATTCGATCAATCTTAACCAAACTAATCCTCAATATTAAACTAGCTGGAGTGGGCTTGTAGGCTATATATTATCATCATTAAGGAAAATTGAAGAGAACCAATGTTTACTCATGTATGTTTTCTCGTTTGATAGTGAAAGATAAGTTTTCTCTAAGAGTATGCTTTTGTTTGGGATGGTAATGCAGCGGTACCAATGGTGGAAGCTATGGTAGCCTTGGTGCTGATGGACCAGTTGATGGCACAATACTCACAAAGTTATCTGTTTCCCATCAATCCAGACCTACAAGAACCCTTGACAATGCCAAGACTTGAGGCAGCCAACGCATCTGTATGAAAGGTGACGGTTGCTGTAACATATTTTTCAGTTCTATATTAGTGCTACCAAGGTTCGCAACAAAGTTTCCTTGCTAAGGCGTGTGGAATTACAAGTGAAATTTTGTTTTTCTTGTTTACTTGAGTATGTTGTTGTAATATCTGAAATTGCTTAAGCTTCTTCGCAACATCTGTCTCTCATGGCAAAACTTGAGCAGATATCCGCTATTATATAATATTTATCAATAAAGAAATCTGTATAATCAAAGAAACCAGTCAACTTTTTTCTCTCGCGTTTATTTATTTATTTTTGCATTTTGTATAAATTGAAGCTCTCATAAAATTCGCAGAGATCAGCTGAAAGGACCAAGATCCTGTCATATCCTTCTTTCTGGAAGCCGATTAAGCGATTTATTTCTGATGGAGATATTGATAATAGATTGGATTTTGTGTTGTCAAAGTTATATTCTTGCTCGACATAAAATGATGGTTAGAGATAAAATTAAATCTTGATCTGGATTTGTTTGCCATGTATCAATTAAAACTGTTTGGAAGTTGTAAATGTAGGGATGAAAAAGGTTTTGAGAGGAGATTCTGCAATGGATACCTCGATATAATCTAGCTTTCATGCTTGTGAAAATAACTTGGAGCTTAGAACTGTTACTTGAAACGCGTTTCTAATTGATGAATATCATTTTGTATTTTGTTGCATTTTAGCGTAGAATGAAATGGACAAAGGAGCATTCAACAAAGCCAATCACTTTCTTTCACTTTCGGTATGGATAGTGTTAGTGGAGGACTGTAGGCTTAAGTAGTTCACCCAATTACATCATAGGTTTGTTGTCTGTTGGACCGACTTAAAAAAGCTAGCTAGGCACTGCCCTAATCCAAATAGCCTTTGTTAGGTTAAGCTTTTCATCTAAAGGGGATTGATATTGATGTGATAGTTGTGTTTTTAAAAGTGGTTTTTTATTTGAAAATATATTAAATTAATATTTTTTTTATTTATTAAAAATTATTTTTAATATCAATACATTAAAATTATTAAAAAATATAAAAAAATTTAAAAAAAAATTTAAATCTTGTAAAAACATTATATGGAACACAATTTCAAAATTCTTAAAATAATTATGATATTACACATTGAAGTAGATACATGATTTTATTTCATGGCAAAGTCAAGAAAGCAGTGGTATATATTATAATAACGATTATTTTTTAAAATAATTTTTTATTTATAAATGTATTAAGATAATTTTTTTAAAAAAATTATTTAAAAAAAAAAACACAGCATAGCCACTGTGCCAAACAAGGTTTTAAAAACATAACAAAATGCAGTAAAGCATGTATATTCTCAAAAGATTTTCTTTTTTCACAATAGTGTTGTACTTTTTTCTTTTCTCTTCTACGATGAATTATCTAATTTTATTTTTTAATATTATATTTGTTTTTTATTGATTAAATTAGCTCATTTTTTATTTTTTTTATGAATTTATCTCAGTCTAGTGACATGAGTCATGAGTTTGGCAGATTAACTCGGGTCGTTTTTTATGTTATTTTTTTAATCAATTTTTTTTAATCAATCTTCTTTCTATGAGGTTATCTCAGTTTTATGACTCAAATCGTGAATTTAACTGGTTAACTCTGGTTTCTTTTTAATTTTTTTTAATTTCATCATTTAACATTGATTTAATTGATAATTAAGTTTCATTATTCATTTTTATTTGCTTTCTATATGGTTATTATAGTTTCATAACCCGGGTCGTGGATTTGACATGTTAACATGGGTTAATTCAAGTCAATCCAATATGTTTTTATCTTAATATTAAAAAAAAATATCATCTTGGATTATTTTTTGTCAAACAATGTTTTTACAAGCTGTATGGATTGTTTTTACACCCGTAAATTCAACCAGGTTATATCAAATTAACCCTCACATGATTTTAATTATTTTTTGTTAGAAAAAAAACTTAACTCGATAGGATAAATAATTTAGTTAAGAAAACTATCATCCCATAACATTAGCTATTTAAGATTGGGCTTTTAGTTTGCCCTTATATTCAAGTACGTTTAGACTATCTATTCGGATATTATTTTTAAATTTTTTAAAATATTTTTGAAAAATTTTAAATTTATTTTTTTAATGTGTTTATATAAAAAATAAATTTTTAAAAATAAAAAATATTATTTTAATATATTTTCAAATAAATAATAATAGAATCTCTGCATAATAACTTTTTTTTTTCTTGTCATCTTGGCAGGATATTTTGAAAACATTCAAATTTCTATTTGTGCTCTTGCATTATTCGATAAACCAAGTCAAGAAAATGAACGGTATACCAGCCTACCTAATAGTCACAACTGTACTGCAGGCGAAGGGAAGTTGCATCTTTTGAGAGGATAGGCAGCGACCTCCTGGCTCCTGCTCCAAGCATGCGGCCATGGATTCGAGTCCTTTCAACCCTAATCCCCTTCCCCCTTGTAAACTCGGTTCAGCTGGTTTAACTTGATAGATGACTTCACAATTTTGGACCGTACGTGACATATAAATATTTATTTAAGCTAATACCGAGTCGTTTTGGTTATTCCTAGCAATTTATCAATTAACTAAATAACATATTGGTGATCCGTATTTTTTTCCCATATGACCTTTAGCCCTTTTCGGAAAAAATCATCTCTTATATTACTTGTAAAATTATTTAAAAAAAAAACTTGAATCCCCTCTCCCCAAGAGGAGAAAAAACTGTGATTTTTTCTCTTTTCTAGGCTTCTGTTTTTTCCACAGCTTTAACCCCAACCCTTAAATTTCTAGAACAAATTATGTTTTATCATTGATCATTACATTCATTCGAATAGGGAGAGTGATGAGACGTTCCTAATTGACAGCTACACGTACGTCTATATATTTCCCAGAAAAACCAGGTTAGAAGAGGCAGTAACTTACAAGTTTGAGCCTTCCTATAATAATAATAATAATAATAATAATAATAATAATAATGATAAAGATTAAAATAATTTCCAAACACTTTCAATATGCAGGTAAAGGACATGACTTAGCACTGCTTGCATGATCTTAGAATAGCCTAGACTTTAGCAAAAACAAGGCCAGATTTACGGTGGACATAAAACTTTACTATATAGTTCATAATATTATTACATTAATTGCTTATCTAAAACTTCCCAAGTGCTAGGTTTCAAGCAAAACCAACAAGGTTAGCAATGGGGAAAGACCACAACAGCGTTTTCATTCTTCTGCTGTTGTCATTTTCAATTAACATCCCTAAAGTATACATCTTTGATTTGACGATCAGGATCATAGGTCATACATAATTAATATTGTTGAACAAATTAACTTATTTTAATCTCCCAACTAATCACACATGCCTTGTTTTCCTTAATTTTTTATGTGGATAATTTTCCTCCTTTTGTTTTGTCACACATGCTTATGAAGTTAATTAACAAGTACTAATCATCATGTACCTAGCTAGCTCTGTAGGTTCATAAAGTGATGGCGCTGCATATATTTAAAGGGGAACGATACTTAGGCACTTGAGGCATGGACATGTTGCACGAGTGATCATCATATTAAGATAATTATTTTCTGGAAAAAAAGAAGATCTCAATTATGAACACAGCTTTTGCTTTATATTTATCATTTTTTGGACGATACAAACATGCATCCTAATCCATAAAGCAATATGAGTGAATAAAAAATGAAGGAAGAGTCTAATACTCTATCGTGTCAAGGGATAAACCATTCGATTATGATATGAACAAAGTAGATAATCTAGATTCCTTCATAAAGTTAGGTCTCCATCTAGTACTCTTCACCAGAAAAAAAAAACATATTATACATCATATATAATACAGGAAAGAGACAGAAGCATATACTATATATATGTGTGTCCCATACGAGAGAGATTACAAGGACAGAGAACATAATTCACAATGGATGACTAATTTATTGTATTATATTATGTCATGGGCTACAATTTGCAGGATGGGTGTGACTGTGACCAGACAGACAAAACCCTAATTTTAATAAACATTAATGAACCAGGAAGAATGACAAAAATGAAAGTCTCCTGTATGTTACAATCCTTAATTAATAAGGACTTTGCACCAGAAAATGGATTTCAGCAAGGAATTTAACTTTCTAATGGTCCTACTAATCACCTAAACAAACGGTTCGTGTTGATCCACGCTCCTTTATTTGATCAACTACTTGGCTTTAGTGCTGTTCATGCATTAATTAAATCTATGGTTAAGCACTATTTTCAACACAACCACCGACAAATACAAATAATTAGTACATTTTCTTCTTCTTCTAGCTAGTGTGATGGATAAGGGTGATAATGTATGCGCTTTTTGACGTATCTTCATGTGTGTGTGTGTGTGTGTGTGTGTGCATGCTTAAAGAAAGATAGGTTACTCCATCAGAATATGGGAGAGCATGGTACTACCGTCAAGCTATGAGCCTATGACAAGACATACTGAGGGAGGAAGAAGCATGTCTGAAGCACTGCACCGAACGTTTATTTGCTTTTTTAATGTCTTCATGTATGCATGCTTTTTATCAATGTTTATGTGCTGCTTTAGCTCTAAAGCCACGGTTCTTTTTCCTTAACCTTCATGCTAAAGTGCTTTACAGCCATATGGGGCCAGACCAAACATGAGAGATTTACGGGCTAATTAAGTACGGGGATTATAGGGCTTGGCATATGATTACTAAGAATTAATTTGTAAAAAAGATAAAAGGTGGGACTTTATAATTAGATTTGTAATCCACGCTGTCCCTCACAACAAGGTGGGTGGTTAATTAAAGCTGTAAGATTATGGTGTGATGCATGCAATTTGGTCTGTCACGAGTCCATGATTTATATAAGAGAAAGCCTGGTTAGGCGGATCAATTTGTCTAGTTGAGCTTTGCATTTGTCTTTAATTTGTTGCTTTTGACTTGGTGATTGTGACAAATTGAATGTTGGACTAGACATCACCCTTTGAGATTATAATTTCTACGTAGAAAAAGGTTGAGATTAACGTTCTCAACAATGTATAGTTGTAAAAGTCGTAGTTTGGTCTAATAAGCTGACCTATAACATAGCAATCCACTAATCAAGATCATCATGTTTTGTTTTAAACTAAACTTTTATTTACCCACAGCAATGCTGTTTATTTTCTTAAATAAGAAAATTAAAACGATATAAATAGCTTATTGTTTTATCTTCAAACATGATTGTTTCAATGCTTGTTAGTATTGTAATTAAAATGGGTGGATCTACTAACCAATGGGTTAACT
>Ga0325403_1006975_pt1 | contig 10786 bp, 8 predicted proteins | sample PopdelMetagenome_19_FD_205665 | JGI IMG/M metagenome (GOLD analysis project Ga0325403, IMG submission 205665) | Populus deltoides microbial communities from Bellville, Georgia, United States - Xylem-PdKOR-R4 | ecosystem: Host-associated > Plants > Phyllosphere > Stem > Wood/Secondary xylem...
AGTTTAGCATTTTCGGGCAATCGAAACCTCCTTGAAAACCCACCACGCGACCTCTCTTTGCAGTGCCACTTCTCTCCTTTCTCCTCGGCTTCTTCTTTTCTCTCTGCAGTACTTATTTGAAGCACTGTCCCCTCATGAACTTCAATCTTCACGTCCTCTTTTGTAAGGCCGGGAAGATCGATCTCGAATACATGGGCGTGAGGAGTTTCCTTCCAGTCCATTTGGGTCTCTGAGTTTTCGATCAAGAAACCCCGAAATGGATCAAACAAGCTGTTTTGGTTCAAGAGAGAGTGAAGGAGAGACATTTTCTGGTTTTTTTTTATATATATATATATTTGGCTGTGCTGGAAAGATTTTTTGGCTTAGGAATGCTAGAACGAAGAGTTAGCTGAAGACTTCAGTTGTTTTGTTATGCTTGTTTGTTTAGGTATTGCTATTGAAGGTATTTATATTGGATCATGTGGCAGAGACTGGCGAGTTCTTGAAGTTTCTGGTGATAGATTTTGCAAATTATAAGGATTTTGACTCCCGAGGATCATAACGTCGGAAGAGATAATCACACTCCATTTGGTAGTCAACACAAGGGAAGTTTCTGGGGGAATCTAGAAATGGACATAATAAAAGTTTCGATGTCAAAAAAGTTGTTTAGCTGTGCAATTAATTAATCACAGACATGGAATTTATTAGAAGATTGTAGAACATGCCCAGCGAGAAAACCATGATTTGACAGTGTTCATCTGCAGTTTAATTTAATATTTTATTTAAAAATATTAAATTAATAATTTTTATGTATTTTTTAATAATTTTATTTTTCTAATCTCAAAAATATAAAAAAATACTTTTTAAAAAAATTATACTATAATTTGGATTCTCTTCTAAAAAAATTAAATATTGTATAGTTCTTATCTAAATACAACTCAAGTACTGGACCAATTCACAAGCCCATTTTCCGTTATTATGTCCACAAAGGGCAAACTATAAAGCCCGTACAAAATTACATTAATCACCCAAAACTCACCTTCAAGTTCAAGTGAACATTACAAAAAACCCCTTTTCTATCCAAAATATCCTTCATGTTTTTCAATCTCCCCCCTAACATTAAGGGTGTTTTGGGTATAAAAGCTAAACTCTTAGATGGTCATTATAATCTTATAATACCTTAAAGAATTATTAATTTACCTTATTCAAAATAAAATTTCATTGTGGTTGTTTTTGGACTGTGGTGTCGAAGTTCAAAAATATATTTGGATCAAACTGTAATATTATATTTAAGCTGATTTAATCCATTTAATTTAAATACCTTCTACAATTTAATTTAATAAAATGTGAGATGCACATAGATATTAATCTTTGACATATCCTCTCTCAGTCTGTATTTCTTTTTGTAAAAAATATTAAAAATCAGAATTTATTGGAAAGGAAGCTTTTCTACCTTTAGTTGGTCCTAAATTTGTTTTGGTCGGCGTCGAGTAAAAATCTAAGCAAGACACTTCCCCTTAATAATTGTGTTCGTGATAGTTTGTGTAAGAGGTTCAGTAATTTCAATTTTTTCAGCTATAATTTATTAGAGAAGGACTTCCTTTTATTAAACCCAAGACCCTTCAAAGTTTCTAGTAAAAAAAAACATATTAATTCAATTCTTTTTTATATATTTTTTTTATTATTTTGATATACTAATGTTAAAAATTATTTTTAAAAAAAATATATTTTTAATTAAAAAACACATGTCAAACAATAGAGAACACACGTAGAATAAGAAAACACATATCATGGTCTGCCTTCATTAATCTTGAAGGGTATAGCTCAATTGTTTGTTTATTTTTTAGAGATCATCAGTTCAAGTCCCACAAACTTTAGGGTCACTGGAGGTTTACATGGTAGTTAACTTTAGAACCCGTGGAATTAGTCGAGATGCCCTCAAGCTAACCGGACACTCATGTTAATAATAATAAAAAAGGAAATGGGAAAAAAAACCTGAAAATCAGAAGGGCAACTCTCAATCTTATCTGCTCAATCATATAATAAAAACATTTATTGAGTTATGATTAGGAAGACAAGGGCATCTTCCTGCACATTTCCTCATCAATATTGCTCGGGGGATGTCCAAATCCCACCCCACACTAACTTGTTAATTTGTTTGCCGATTCATTTTGTCTTCCTATCAAAGTCACAAGCAAGTTTCTTTTGAGGCCAGAAGTTTTTTTGGCTCTTGTCGATAGCATTCCGACCACTGTTCATCGAATTTACAAACTAAGTAGTTCGCATTTGATTCACTTGAACCCGTACAATTCTTTCGGGACCTGGATAATTCAGAAACATTATAAAGCAAAGGAATTGCTAACAATATTAGCAGAGAATCTTAAGAGTTTTTAGTGAGAAGACTATAGCCGTTGACTTCAGGCAATCATACTGCACAAGTTCGGTGAATCATCAGAATTTATGACACATACTGTAGCATATACCATGAAAGATTCCATCATAACTTCAATCTGTAAGAGATCTCCTCGGCAATCTTTACATTCTAAATATATATATTTTTTTATAAAGATGTGCACATTTATTGAATCGAGAAAAGGTAAATGCCAAAATTACAGCCAAAGGCCAAGAAAGGGGAGGGGTGCCCCATCACGGACTCGGGCAAAAGAGAGCGACGCGAAAGGAAGCCGGCGAAAAAAAGAAACCCATAAAACTGCAGAATCGGAAGGCCAAACCACAAAGCTGCTGAATGCGAAACCCACCCCATGGCAACACAAAAGCTCAACAAATTAAGGAGAAGACAACTTATTTCTGTCGATACAATCATTCCCCGTCGGCTTTACAAGTCAATTTGATAACTCGTCTGTGGGAAATTTGTTTTTTTTTTTTTTTACCAAATTGTTTTGATTCTTGAAAAAATGAAAGGCTGGGCCGCGATCTAGAGTTCTATATCTATGGATACAATTCTACAACGATAAAAAGAAAATTAAAAAAAAAACCATGAAATTAATATAAATAAAGGCTACAGCATTCTAAAATATCTCTATCTAACGGAGAAAACAACGTTCGGACTCGCATGTGCTAAGCAAAGAGCTTCACGCACGACTGAACAACACAGTCAATATGTGTGTGTGTGTATAGCTAATTTAATCAATAGGCTATATCAATCATATATTTGTCCAAGATTTAATTTTTTTTATTTTTTTTCAAATTAAATATTTTATTATTTTCAAATTGTTTTGATATGATAATATCAAAAGTAATTTTTTTTTAATAATTTAATGCATTTATGAGTAATCCTATTTATCTCTAGGGGCAAATTTATACCTAAGAGTTTTCATATAAAAATCTCTATCGGTGATGTAATATGTAAAAACTGTTTTGATAATGACAAAATTTCATAGCATTTTGTGTTTCCATTTATCGGACCTTTTTGGATATATATATATATATATATATATATATATATATATATCGCTGGATAACTTACAAAAAGCGCGCAAAGAAAAAAAAAACATACAAAAAGATACACAGCTGGTAGCTAGCCTGCTACGTACATCTAACAGTACTACCATTACCATTACATGATACTCCCTCCATTTTTTCTGGCATCCTCGATCTGAACGATCGATCGTGAAAGATTAGAAGCCTCTAGGAAATGAGGAGAGAACACGTGTGTGTGTGTGTGTGTGTGATAAAAAGAAAAGAACAATAGTAGTTACAAGAAGACATGTGCACAAGTAGGTTGCAATATTACAAATTATAGTGGCCTGATTTTGCCTCAGTTGTGTCCGAATATTGGCTCTAAACATCAATTATAACCATAAAAGTGTCGGTTATATCACATGGGTTGTCTCTCTCGAGTGATAGAAATTATCAAAATATAATCACAGATAATGATACCAGCAGTGAAACAATTCCAGAACTTAAAAAAGATAGTTCGATCCAATCAGGAAAATGGGGAGTTGCCTCTTGAGTTGCTCAATCATTCATAGCTCTTAAAATCAAGAGGTGGTCGGTGATCATTGATCAGCGAATGCACCAAGCTATCATGAAAGTGAAAATGGAGAATATAAATTACAGAAACGAATTTTATATATATATATATATATAAAAGGAAGAAGCCACGAATGTTTGAGAAAAGGGTTTATCTGATTGCATAGCAGAAATGCAATCTCTCGCATGCATTTTTCGCAAGTGGTAACTCTTTTTTCCACGTGGAATGTGGAAAAAACAGGAATAACAATCGATCGATCAACATTAAGGAATAATTGTGTTCATTTTTACTGTAATTAGAGCATAATTCTCAAAAAAGATTAGATAGAGCATCTTTTTTATGTTCACTCGTGCACTTAAAATAGTTAAATCATGAAAAGACTGTTCGAATCTTGGAATGTTAAGGGAGAAACAGAAACAAAGTAGGTGAGGGTTCACAGAACTTGTCTCGACAATCTTACAAGAATCTCAGAAGGGACAAGGGGGGTTAGTGAATTCAAAAAATTTGCTACATGTAATATTTGCAAAGAACAAGGCAAAGGAGACATGGCAAATTGGATTAAATTTATGGGGCAAAGGACGGACTTGCTGTGATTTCTTTAAAAATCAGAAGAATTTGCTCTGTGATTAAACAATGTTATGTATCAAGTTTGACTGTCCACCGTAAGAGCAGGATCTTCTTAATTATTGAAAAAAAATCCCATTAAATTTGAAAACGAGTTTTCATCCAGTTCAGTTTGGTTTTAGATTGCTCTATGGGTGCACGTGACGATTGACATAGAAGATAAATGCTTGTAACTCTAATCAGCTGGTAAATGAGACATATCCCAAAACTAATATGTCTCGCTCTCTCATGAGCTGTAAAATATTTCTGGCAATCTTATGCTTGAAGGTTCAGGCTACAGAATTCTGGGTAGACAAAAGGAGTAGAGTTATATTCTTTCTTTCGGAAATAGTATAACCTGCAAGTAAGGTTTCCAGCCTTGTGATTTTGTAACAGTATTCGGAGCAGAAGAGCTCAGTTGAGGGTCCACATTCCACAACCCGTGAAACTAAAGGATCAAAGTCATTGAGAAGTCAGGAAAGGACCCATTATCTTCGAGGCAATCAAGATTTGCTGACTACAGAGAACATAAAAGTAATCAATTCCAGCTAGCCACCAAAGTTGCCTAATAGAATGACTTATCAGCTATCAATAAAGAAATTTTCAACAGATAATGCTTCTATCAATGATAGCACTTCTTACCATAATATCATGCTGGATGAAGTGGTAGTAGCTTCCCCATGTTACAGACTTACAGTTTCATAAGAATTAAGTTAACCAAGAAATGCATGTGAAGGTCAACCTAAAAAATATGCAATCTATGGTTTTATGAAGGTCCAGAGAAAAAACTATCAGGAAAGTTAGCAGATGGGGAAACTGTAGAATTGTTGCAAGGTAAATCATAACCAAACTAGTAAGGAATCTACCGGGCTAGTGCTTGCAGGTGTTTCAGGGGTTAAGCATTTAGGTATCATAGAAGAACAGGGGGGGGGGGATTGGGAAATTGGGTTTGACATTATTGGTGCTCTTCTTATGTTGGCAAGAATTTACTTGTGATACGCTGATGATGGAGACCTCCTAAAGGGAAACGGATGCAGTCCAATTTGACTGGAAAGCATATACGTGACAAGCCACTTCAAGAATTTGCATAAACATGTGAGCTATTGCTATATTAATTTCATAAAGGTCTTGAGTGGACTTCTAATCCTTTTTGTTTCTGATTGGTTACAACAGCTAAATCATAACCAAAATCAACCTCTAAAAGGTTCTTAATCTGTGCTCACAACAAAAGTTTTTGATTTTGTGCTTATAAAACTCAAAGGAAATCCTGCATGTTACCTTCCAATATTCACCCACCAAAACAAGGCGAGAAAGAGAGAGAGAGAGAGAGAGAGAGAGAGATTCCCTCCAGCTAAAAAGAATAGATCAATGATTGGTCTTTTTCTTGCATTGTTACCTTCCTTATCCACCACTCCAGCCTGATATCCTGCGAGGTGTGAGAGTCATATATGCATCGCCAATAGAGTGGCACCACTAGGGGAAGTTCCAAGAAAAAGCATTTCTGTATATTTTGCATACCATCTCAACTAACAAATCCCCCCTTGCCAGTCTCTTGATTCTATCTTCCTCTCTAACAATAACTCAGTTTCAATATAAAATAACAGCAATTAGTGATAGCAATTAACAGGGAGATAGATTAATTAATCAATGCCAATCGGGCAAGTCAGATGCGTGTGTCATGATCACCCCTCGTGGCCTAGTTAACAAAAAGTAATGCCCTTCACTAGAGTTTGTATGGCAGACCCCAACCTCCCCATGTTACAACTTACACTTTATATGTCCCCACTCCTTCCCTTTTTTATAACCTCACATCCCTCCCCTTACCTCCTTCAATCTCTCATCAACTCTTCCTTTCCCTCCTTCATCAACAAGCCCTCTTTGTTCCAATCTTTTCATAAGCCCTCTTGTCACATACCACTCATACTTTACACATTAACTTGGCTAAAAATCCCTGCAACACATTTTCTAGAAAAATGTGCAGCTCTAACGCTAAGGTGACCACAGGAGTTGAAATAACACCAGCAGTGGCCAGGATCAATGGCCGGCCAGTCCTTCAACCTACATGTAATCGTGTACCTACGCTTGAAAGGCATAATTCTCTAAAGAAAACAGCACTAAAGTCTCCTCCTCCTCCTCCACCGCCACTACCTCCACCAACTTCTGCTAATAAGACCAACAAGGCCTCACCTCCTTTATCCCCAAAGTCAAAGTCCCCCAGATTACCAGCTATTAAGAGAGGGAGTGATGCTAATAGCTTGAATTCAAGTTCTGATAAGGTTGTGATTCCAAGAAGCACTACAAAGACACCGATTTTAGAGAGAAAGAAGTCGAAAAGTTTCAAAGAAACTAGTGTTGGGAGTGGAGCACTTTCTTCTTCTATTGAGGCATCGTTGAGTTATTCTTCTTCTTTGATCGTTGAGGCACCAGGGAGCATTGCTGCCGGGAGGAGAGAACAAATGGCACTCCAACATGCACAGAGAAAGATGAGAATTGCTCATTATGGAAGATCGAAGTCTTCCAGGTTTGAAGCTAAAGTTGTTCCTGTTGATTCTTCAATCAATGTGACAACAAAGACTGATGAAGAAGAAAAGAGATGCAGTTTTATCACAGCAAATTCAGGTAAGGAAAAATATGAAATGAGTTGACCAAATGTTTCTTATGTTCCTGTGGTTGAATTTGGTGAAAATAATTTTAAACTTGAATGAGACATCCTCTAATTATGCTCCAAACTTCCAACGCTTTTGTGCTTAGATCCCATCTATGTTGCATACCATGATAAAGAATGGGGAGTTCCAGTCCATGATGACAAGTAAAGACTCTGCCTTGGCCTCTGTCCCTTATTTTCTCTGTCTCGTTCAGTTGCAAACGAATTAGTTTTTTAACATTCCTAAATTTCTTACAGGATGTTATTTGAATTGCTAGTTCTAAGCGGTGCTCAGGTTGGCTCGGATTGGACTTCAATCTTGAAGAAACGCCAAGATTTCAGGTGGGTTATTTTTTAAAAAAAAATACACTGAATTCTTTTTGTCTCATTGTTTCTCAGAATTAGCAGAAGCTAATGTTTCCTCTTCTGCAGGGATGCATTTTCAGGATTCGATGCAGAAATTGTGGCCAACATTACTGAAAAACAAATGATGTCAATCAGTGCAGAATATGGGATTGAGATTAGCCGAGTCCGAGGTGTTGTGGACAACTCTAAAAGAATTCTCGAGGTAACTAATTAATCTAGCATCGGAATTCGCAAATCATTTCGTCTTTTTCATAGTCCGCTCCGGTCCCTTCTTTTCATGGCACTCCTGTTGCATATAAAAACGTATTCTTGCATTATTCAAACTTCAAAAGAACCTTTTTTATTCGGTTTAAAAAGAACATGTTTAAGAGTTCATGATTAAGAAAAGATGCAATCTCTTGATTAATGTCAACACCTTGTTAATTAGTCTTCCCTTTTTCCTCTTTTTTTGGTGAAAAGTAGCTGGCAAGCAAGCTCCGATCCCTTCCTGCTTTTAAATTCATGGTGTGCCCCACATTTTCTGTTAATAAGCATGCAACAAAGGGACCCGTTGTTATTTAATTAGACCTTGTTTTATTTGAAAATTGATAGTCTCAATTGCTAAAAACTATGTGGTTGCTAATGTTTCTTGTAATAAACTGTGTCCTTACAGATCAAAAAGGAGTTCGGGTCATTTGACAGATACATATGGACATTTGTGAATAACAAGCCTTTCTCCAACCATTACAAATTTGGGCACAAGATTCCAGTTAAGACATCAAAATCAGAAACTATAAGCAAAGACATGGTTAGGAGGGGGTTCAGGTTTGTTGGTCCAACCATGGTTCACTCTTTCATGCAAGCTGTAGGGTTAACCAATGACCACTTGATCACCTGCCACAGGCATCTTCCATGCACCTTAATGGCAGCCGGCCGCAGGCCTACCGAGGCACAAGCTGATCAATAGACTCAAACTGACATTAAAAGGGGGGACACAGAAAAATTAACAAGACATAAAGAATATATGCTATAATGCATGTGTAGTTAAGCTCATTCTCTGACTTGGAATGGTTGTGTATAATATTAGATAGGAAGAAATATTAAAAGGGTTTGTGACTTGTCACTTTGTGAGATGCTGTGAGATTTTTCTTTTAAATTTGTTTCTAATTACAGTTTGAGTGCGCGATGAAATAGATTAGAGAGAGGAAAGGTTGGCATAGTACTGTTGTGGTGGAGGAGACAGGTAGCATGTGCAATTGGGAGGTAGTGGCATGTGTGGGTTGCCAGTCTCTTTTTATTCCATGTGACCTCTCACACTTTACCTTATTCGAGGGGTTTTCCTTTAACAGGCTGTGTGAGATACTCGTTGAAGGAGGGTAGGGCCACCTACTATCATCCCCACCTCCCTCTCTTTCTATGTGTTTTGAGCTATAATTCTCCTGTATTTTTAACCTTTTTAGCTTCTGAGAGAATACTATACTCCAAATGTGAAATGTATCTTTGATTTGGTGTGGCATTTTCAGTGTTCTTCGATGCATTTGTCATGTGCTTCCCTTTAAAATTTATCTTTCTATAATTTCGAGCCATATATAGATTGGATGAGATATCTTCTCCATGTGCCCACTGTCTATTTCATACGCTCTAAGTTCTATCACAGAAACGCATTTTGCTATAAAATCAGACACCAGCATAATGCAGAGAGAGAAAATACGACGTAAGATACACCAAGCCATTCTTGAATATAACAGAGGAAAATTGATGGATACAGAACAATGAGCCAGGCCCTCGTTTATTACAAGGAAAGAAGCAAGTTTGTGCATGATTTTAGAGTTTCAAGCTTCAACATAAACGATAATAGATGAATTTAATGGGTTCTTGGTGAGAATCTGACTCGTTCTCTATACTCTAGCATCATATAGAAGGAGAACGATGCGTCAGTCCGTAAACATTTGCTAGTATGTAATAAAACACTTCTGCTGAAATAGTTGAATACCTTGCAATATAAACTTTAAGAAGTCAAATCGATGACTAATTCATGTGACGAGTAAGAAAATAAATGCTCGACACGGTTTTTGAATTATGACATTTAAATGCTCGACACGGTTTTTGAATTATGACATTAATTTTAAGTGATATATAATTAACTTGAGAACTTTCTGTACTCGAGATGTCATTGCATGAGAGCTTCCCAGCACCATTTTTTCATAACCACCTTAGTTTCGTAAGTATAATAACTTGTTAGTTGTAATCTAAAACCACTATTCTTGTTGAGTTATATCCCAGAATTGCTATAAAACAGTCACATCCTTCTTGAGTTAGATCTTATATAAATATAAACCACGCATGGCATTAGGTATTTATGACTATAGCAACAAGAAAAAGATGTAGTTCTAACTTGCAAGATCAAAGTATGGGATCTTCACCAGAATACGCATAAACTCTGTTTCATATAGTAGTCACTGATTAGCAGCAGAAAATATACTGGGTTTAGGCTGTAGTCGTAACTAAGTGTTCAAAGACAAAGGGTAAAGCTGAGATCAGCGAATGAGCCGCATCCCAGATAGCCAAATCTGGCTGTTCCCCAACTTGTTGAAAAGTAAACGAGTCAATAATTAAGCCAGCAGTTTCCCAATATCACAGCATACAGATTTAATACTCGTGTTGTAGGATGTTCTGTCTGAAGCAAGATACAAGCAATTTCTTCTGATTCCATGCAGAAAATCCGTGCCCTGCAAAGACTTTGAGCAAAATTGCCCGACGAATAATGCCTGGTCACCCAAGCTTTCTACTTTGACCCACTTTGGGCAACCACTCATGTCCTGTTCGAATACCTGAAAACCAGCAGTTCTTCTACAACCATGTCTATTGCCTGGCTACAAGAGTTCGGCATTCTCATGACCATTGGAATATCACCGCATGACTCAACTAGATAGCTAGTTGCATAAAATTCAATGATTTGCCAATATCCAAACCCTTGTCTAGGAGATTAAAAAACCGACCAGCATATGGAATTGTATCACCATAAGCAGTTGTACGAAGTTCAAGAATTCGAGGTTCTAGGTCAGGAAACGCTACCTTGGCAATATATATACATGTTGCACAAACAACACCGAACCAGAGATCCTTAGGCAGTAGCAGTTATATGTTGTTTGATTTATATTTTACTGGTGAGACAGCAGCTATTGCCAACAAAGCTAGCTAGTTCCAGTGGAGCAGAGGCA
>Ga0325403_1006977_pt1 | contig 10784 bp, 5 predicted proteins | sample PopdelMetagenome_19_FD_205665 | JGI IMG/M metagenome (GOLD analysis project Ga0325403, IMG submission 205665) | Populus deltoides microbial communities from Bellville, Georgia, United States - Xylem-PdKOR-R4 | ecosystem: Host-associated > Plants > Phyllosphere > Stem > Wood/Secondary xylem...
TTTGTGTAGGAAAGCGAGGGTTGAGGTATTATAAGGTTGATGATGGGATCAAGTGTTGATCAAATCTTGGAGTCTATACAATTTTTTTTATAGGATAAAATCTGAGGTTTTATCAAATTTTTAAAGGCTTTTTTAGAAGAAAGTAGAGTTATTTTTCTTAAAGATTTTATAAGAGTTTACGAGAAGGATTTTTATAATAAGAATTCTTAAATCTTTAGGTAGGTGAGAAATTTTATACCAATAATCTAGCTTAGAGGCTGACATATATCTTAGGGACAAAGACAATGAGGATCATGATAAGAAAGATACAAAATGAGATAGAATGTGCAACATCCCTAACCTTTTTATAAAAAGAAAAAAAGGACTGAAATTGTATGAAGGGAGTAGGGCTAAATTTTAGGAACAATTTAGGAGGGAAGCACCATAATTGGAAAATAGAAAGTCTAAGGACTAAAAAAAAAAGGAACAACCATTTCTCCTATACTAAAAAGGGAGAGGATACGGTTATAAAAAAAAAAGAAAAAAAGAAGAGAGGAATAAAGGCAAGAACCTGAACTTATTTTCTTTGTGAAAGAAAAAGCTTGTAACTTGCTTATGAAATAAAAAAAAATGAAATAAATGAAGAATGAATTAAAATTTGGGTTAAAGGCAACATGTTTGGAAGTTTAGAGATTAATTAAACTCTTGACTAGTTTAATTAATCAAATCAAGGGCTTAAATGGAGAATTGATAAGTTTTGAGACTTAATTGAGCTTGGAATTAGTTTAATTAATCAAATCAAGGGTTTAATTGGAGAATTGATAAGTGTTTAGACTTAATAGAACTTGGAATTAATTTAATTAATGGAATCAAGGACTTAATTGAAGAAATATCAAAGTTTGGGGTTTAATTGAGGTCCAAATTGCAAAAATTAAAATCCAAGGACTAGCTTGAAAATAGCACGGAAATGAAAGGATCCAATTACATTTTAATCAGGGGCTTGATTGCAAAATTACAAGAATTCCAAGGACCAAATTGAAAGCAGCCTTTAGAATTGGAAAACGGAGTCGTTTTGCAGGCGACCGTTCGCTCGTCCTCTTCCTCTGCAACGGCTCTGCCATTAAAGGTAGAGACGCTTCTTCATTGAATGGAACGCCCCACGCCATTACTGCCGACTGTTATCATCACTGGGGCTGTCTCTGGCCTTATAAAAGCTGGGCAAAGGCAACCTTGCGCAGGGGGAGGGACAGGAACAGAAAGGAATAAAAAGAGAGAGGAATTGGCAGAGTGAACAAAAAGAAGGAAAACATAGAGTATATAGGAACGAAAAAGAACAAAAAAACAGAGAATGAACTGGAGGGCATAACACAGGGGAGAAGACGGTCAAGTAAAAAATAAACAGAGAATCAGGGAGCGAACACAGAGAAAAAGAAAAACGAAAACCAGGGAGGAGGAAACACACATAGAACAAAGGAGGATAGAAAACACAGAGAGAGAACCAGGAAACCAGAAAAAAAAAGGAACAAACACAGGTGACACAAGAAAAAAGAACAGAGCAAACATAGTAGAGAGAGAGAGAGAGAGAGAGAGAGAGAGATTAGGGAAGAGGAAGGAACCTATAAAAGTAAAAAGAAGATAGACAGAAAGAAGACTAGAGGAAGAACAAGAGGAGGAGAAAATAGCATCAGCCGGCCAGCCCTCCATCACCTTCATCTTCATCTTCAAGTGCAGCAACAAGTAAGCTGCGTTTTCCCTCTCTGCATTTTAATTACATGTTCAACAACAAGTAAGCTGCATTTTTCCTCTCTGCATTTTAATTACATGTTCCTGTAACAGGCGTGTGTGAGCAGTTCACGCACGTCTGCAGGTAAAAAGCAATGGCCAGCCGGGTCAAGTCTGTGACTCGGCTAGGCCTGCTAGGTCCAGCCCAACCCACATGGGCTGAGCTGGACCTAGCCCTAAAAAATAAATAAAAATAAAAAAGGATAAATAAAAATAAAAATAGAAATAAAAAAATAGAAATAGAAATTGCATACATTAGAAATAAGAAAATAAATGTGTTTTTATTGGTTTTATTCACTGATGCCAGAATAAAAAAAATGATTTTAATGATTTTTTTTAGCTACAAATTTTTACCAATGCTAGAGGTGGAATTATCGTAGTGAAATTTTTACCAACGCCAGAGTTGAAATTATTCGTAGTTGAGTTACCAACGCCGGAGTTGGAATTACCCGGAATGGAATATTTACCAACACCAGCGTTGGAAGTATCTGTAATTAAATATTCACTGACGCCAGAGTCAGGAATATTACTAGTGAATTGTCATAACACAAATAAACAAAAATTTTAGCAATTTAAGACAAGATTAGCAATGCAGCTGACCTCAGGTAAGGTGCGTTAGGGGTGCTAATACCTTTCCTAGCCACAACCAGTCCCGCACCATAGAATCTCTGCTGACCAGTCAGGTTTCCTAGTGACCATAATACTAGGTGGCGACTCCTTAAACGAGACCTTTCCCCATCAAAGAACAAGATGCCAGAAATCTGTTCTTTTCAAAAGGATAATTTTTAGGGACGTCGCGATGTCGGGTTGGACACTTATAAAAAAAAAAAACCTATAAAGAGTTCAAGAAAAACAAGGAGAAACAGAGGGATTATGGAGGAGAAGAAGGATTGATCAATCAAGTTTGAATTGATATGAATCCACTTGGTAAGGCACTCTAAACACCCAATCTTTATATTACTAAAACACTCGGGGAAAAGTGTAAACGCCTAAAATTTAAAAATTAGGGTTTATATGGAATTGAAAACTTGAAGGGTGTTTTGACATAATTGGTTGTGATAGTTTGTAGAAAATTTGAGTTAGAGAGATTACAAGATGAAAAACATAAAGAATTAAATAAAATATGAAATCCTTAAATCTTAAAATTAGGGTTCTTGAAGATAATTTAGGGAAAATTATTGTAGGGAAAAGTGTAAACCCCTAAAACTTAGAAACTAAGGTTTATATGGAATTGAAAAATTGAAGGGTGTTTTGACATAATTGGTTGTGTTAATTTATAGAAAACTTGAGTTTGAGGGATTACAAGATGAAAAAAATAAAGAATTCAATAAAATATAAAATCCCTAAATCTTGAAATTAGGTTTCTTGAAGATAATTTAGGAAAATTAGGCTTATTATGAAAATATATCTAGATTTCGTTAGTATAAGGCTTGATTGTGAAGAATATATTGATTTATTGAAGAAACAACCCCACACCTTAGAGATATAGGTTTAACCAAGACAAGGGTTCTTGGTGTGTATTCTTTGTTGTAAATTTATGCATGTTTATTGATAAGTGAATATCTTTGATGAATTATATGTAGTTATTTGCATGAAATCTTGATGAAAGATTGAATTTCTTGAATTCTTGAATTATACGATTTTGAGAAATTTTGGGGAAGAAATTATGATTTCTTGATGAAATTTTATGAATATGGAATAAAATTAAGTATAATTTCGTGAAATATTGGAAAAGAAAACCCTTATAGATGATAGGGATTTAATCCTCATGAGTTTAATGGGAAAAAGGGAGTTTGTAGTAATTAAGAGTATGTCCTTAAAGAATCCATCATTTGGTGTGTTAAGTATAAAATTTGTATGAGATTAAGTTAATCTTAAAAGGAAATAAGAACAAAATATTTCAAAGATGAAGGTTCGACTATAGAGAAAGGAAAGAGGAAATGTTTTAAAAGCCAAAATGGGCTAATTGTTTTGAAAAACGACTAGATCGTATTGGCTACTATTTTGCGATGGCTCGATTTTGTGTTTTGACTTTTTCTTTGTTTTCTTTTATTCTTTTAGGTTATTTAAAGAAGATGGGTGATTGTTATATGAAAACAAAAAGGCATAATATGTGTGTATGCATGAAATAAGCTTACATGATAACATTGTTTATATTGGAATGTTAAGAGTTGGAACCTTAAGTTTAATATGAGATAATGTAAGAAAACATGTATTCATGAGTAAAAAGTACTCAAATTGTTAAAAGAATATTGAGAAGTACATTCTTGATATTTAAAGAGTGAATTTGATGTAAGACCTTGGGTGATGCAAGAGAGGCATCAATTGCAAAATCCTAGGCAATTGGGACAAGAACAATTAGAGGAATATGTATATGCTCATCACCTCAACTTCCTTAGTTGACAACATTAATTCAATGATTAATTTCTAAGTTGTACTTTGATAAGGAGATGTTTATGCAAAGTAATGAAATGATTAAAGACATGAAATCTTGTTAAATGTGTACTTTAAATTGTGTTATGTGTATGAAAGCTGGCTATATGAGTGGTGCTTGGAATGATGAACTATAAAATTGTCATGTGTTTGTGTAGTTGTGTTAAAACCAACCCTACAATGGAAAACTTAGTTTGTGAACTTATGTTGAAAACGTGTATAAATGAAATGTGTTTATGGAAGCCTGCCATATGAGTGGGGCTAGCTTTATTGGTCGTTGAAGGACATATTAAAAAAAGATTGAACAAGGGAGCCTACCACATGAGTAAGGCTAGGTTTATGGTTCTTAAAAGACATAGAAAATGTATTTGAGTATGGGATCCAATCATATATGTGGGGATTAGAACGAATACTTCGGGTCGGCCATAAGAAATAGGGACTTAATCATTAAGTTAAGATATCAACCATAAGTATGAGGATATTTGTCAAATATGAGATAAACGTGTAAGCGAAATTAAAAAAGGTATTGGTATACATTTTGAGCAAGATTGTCTTATTAGAATTTGAATTGTTTATACGATTAAATAGATTTACAGTTAACTAAAAGTCAAGATATTTATCTTGGAGTGAAGAGCTTGTTTTATTTAAAGTTAATTACTGGTGTAAGAATACCAAATTCAGGTCTAAGATTATATGATATGTGTTGGTCAGGAGTTTTGAGGTTTTAAATATTGTAGACTAATTAGAATATTTCAAGAAAAGGCATTGGAAATGCCTAAAGAAAATTTAGAATTTTGTAGTTAACTCAAAATCCAAATTTAGGGTTGATACAATGCTATGTTACCACCAATGGTTAATGATATAATGTGAAATTTAACTATTATCCTTTTTATTTTGTTTGTTTTATTTTTGACAAGTTCATTATATGCTTCTCAAAACTAAATGGCTTATTTTGTGTAGTTGTAAGACTTTCTTAATAGATTTTATTTAGCTGTAGGATTTTCATGATTTATGATATTCATAAAAATCATGAGAGTTTGTAATAAACAAAATAATTAAACTATTATGAATTATTATTTGTCTATGCTGAAGTTGTCAGTGTTGGATAGGGGTGAGTAAAAAAACCGAGAAACCGAGAAAAAAATAAGCAAAAAAACCGAACCGAAAAAATAAACCGATTAAACCAATTATTTTTTTAAAAAAAGTTCGGTTCGGTTTCGGTTTAAGAAACCTGAAACCGACCAAACCCCAACCGAACCGAACTAGTTCAGTTAAGGGGTACTATAAATACAAAATTTCTTAACCTTAGCAAGCAATACTCGTCCTCTGCGTCCAGCCGCCCCCTCTTAACCCTCACAAATTCACAGAATCACAATTCATTGATTCAGTGTTCACAGATCTTTCATCTTTCTTAAGTCTCAAACTATCAATCTTAAAATCTCTCACATTCTCAGTCGTCCAACAGCCCCCTCTCAACCCTCACAAACCAGATAAAAAATAATCAATCTTCATATCCATTCTGCTGAGTTCTTGACTCTACAAATCTGGACAAACCAGCCATATCCCTCTCCCAGTCTCCCACACGGGCATGACACCCAACCCGACTCGACCTAACCTCCAGATCTAGCAAACTAGTCACCTCCCTCTCTCACACTCGATCTGACCTTGAATCTTGTCACATCAGGTATGATTTTTTTTTCTGTCAATCTTTATTTTAAAAAAAAACATATGCTCTGTAGTGTGCTCTGTGTATTTGAGATTTGTGAACACTAAAGCTCAATAGTTATAAGATCTTATCCAGTAAGTAACTCTCTTTTACATTTTTATATGGTTTTTTGAGTGCTGGGTTTTGTTTGTTTTAGATGGTTGTGTACTGGCGTTGATAAAGTTTAGATTTTTGGATCTGGGTAGTGTTTTTTTGGATGATTGTGCTTTGTGTGTTGAAAAAGGTGGGATTTTTAAGGGTCATGTGCGTGTTGGTGTATTTGGGCTATTATGAAACAATAATTTAATGTGAGTTGGACATGTTTGAAGATGAAAGGTGTTGCGTTTTTATCTGTTTAATCCTGCAAACTTGGAACTATGAGGGCTTGTTTGTGTAAATCCTGCAAACAGATTAATGCTTGCAAAAATAAAGATTCTTCTAGCTTTCGCATAGATTTGCTGAGAAGTAGTTGCGGGCGGTGGGGGATGTTGAGGTACATTTCTTGACTTCAGATAAATCTTAGAAATAATTGAATCACTATGGCAAACTTAAGCTAAGAGTGCTAGACATTGCAGCATGCTATTCATCAAGTTATTGCTTCACCTAAACAAATAGCCATCCATAGCTCAAAAACGTTTACAGTGTATAGACTAGGATTCTTCCAGAGTTGATTTTGTCAATCCGCAACCAAATTAATCTTGGACATGGCAAGAGTCATCTGCTTATTTTGATTTTTTCAATCCGCAACCAAATTAATCTTGAACATGGCAAGAGTCATCTACTTATTTTATTCTCTTGTCGATAATGTTTTGGTTTCTAGGCAGCAGTACCTAGCATTCTTGAGATAACTGACGAGCTCTTCTTCAAGAGAACTATCAACATCATAGCTTGCATTATTGTGAAGTTAGGAATCAATTAGCTACGAATTCTGTCTAACAAAAATCAAAACTGCATTCATGTAGTTTCTATTTTCTGATTAACAAAAGGCCATAAACATAAGTTGTTTTCCATCTATTGTAAGTGTAGCAGCCGCTTTTCTTTCATTTCCCTTCAATGGATCACCGAAACAGATTAATCCTGCGAACTCGAAACCATGAGGTTGTGTAGTCCATTGGTTTGCTTGCAAATGTTTTGTTAATTGTTTCTTTGCACTTAACCTATTTTTGGTAGAATGGATTGGAAAGTAATTGATGTTGTGGAAGGAGGAAATGATGTTCCTGTGATGGAAAGAAGTGGGAATCATTTGAACACATCTAATGTAAAGTGTTTTATTTGATCTGAGAGTAAGATTTTTTCTTCCCGCAATTTCCAAGTGCAGTGTTATAACTTTTTGTTTTTAATGTTACCTTGAGTCAAGTAACTTACACCTTTTATTTTGTTTTTATGATTTATTAATTAAATTGTTTGCAATCATTTAACATGTCTAATTTTTATTTTCTAGAATTTAGTGAAAAGTTACATGTAGAATCAAATGATAATTAGTTCAGAAGTTACTTTGATGGTAAAAAACTACTTTTTATTTTTATATATTCTAATTTATTTTATCATGTTATAATTTTAAATCTTGATTTCAAGGTTTTGATGTCAACGGTATTACAGAATAAAAGTGCAATGTTCTTGTCATCTTGATGTGCTTTTTGATTGGGAAGATGTGCACAATGAAGATTTATATTTTTTACATTAAGTGTTTTATTTTTTATGGCAATGTTATTTGTTGTTTCTTTTTAAGCCCTTTTGAAGACAATGCTTTGTAATTTTAATTTTAATTTGGTATGTGTGTTATTTAAACTTTGATGCAGGAGGAGTCCAAAACACAAATATTAAAAAGATTTGCAACATATTAAACACAATATTAGCACTAATAATTTAATATAAATAAATATTTAGTGACAAAAAATATTAAATATATTATAGAAATTTATAACAAAATTAAATAATATTTACACTAATTACAAGCCCATTAGAAAGCCCATCAGAAAACCCATTAGAAAGCCTAAAAAAACCCAAAAAAGCCCAAAAAACAATAATACAGGTTTTCCTGCTTTTCTGTTAAAAAAACCAAACCGAATCGAAACTGGTCGGTTTGAACCGGTTCCGATTCGGTTCTGGTTTGAATTTTTCAGTTTTTCAAAATTTGATTTTAGTTAGTTTTTCAGATAAAACCCGAGCCGAACCGAATTTGCTTACCCCTAGTGTTGGATTCTTATTTTCATTATTAATATATGATATTGGATGTTTTACTCTTTTAAGTTCATTTTGTAATGATAGTATTGTATTGCAAGATGTATTCGTGTTAGTTGGTTTTAAACTATTATGAACAACTATGGATAGAGTTTGGGTGGGAATGAGTCATCTAAGGTTGTGTTTTACACAAAAAAAATCACATTAGTTATGTAGTATATTGTCTATCTTGTATGATCATATATTAAGTATGTGAGGGCTATTACAAGTTGGGTACTAGTAGATTAGAGGACATGATTAATAAATATTTGCAACTTGATTAAGATTATCTGATTGATATCATAAGGGAAGATCACAGATAATACGAGCCAAAAGCCTCTATTAGACATTTAATGCTCAAGCAACCTTTGTGATCGTACTTTTAAGATCAATCAGAAAAGACTTAGTAAAAAGCAAATCTTAATATTAATTGCAAGTATAGGTGAGCAAAAAACATGCAAAACTGATTACATCAAGAAAACATGAGAAAAGTTAACCAAAAAAACTAAACCAAGAAAAAAATTAAATTAATCATTTAGAAAACTCAAAAACAATTCTAGTCGGATTCAGTTTCTTCAAAAGTTTGAAGTTGAATCAACCAGATCAAACTAAATTGGTTCAACTAGCACTAAACCAACTTGAAACAAAAAAAAGTTATAAATATTATTTTTTTATAACCCTAAATTAAACAAAAACAATCATCTCCAAGCTTTCTATTTGTCTTTCATTCTTTCAATCCTCTGTCGTCGTCATCAGTCTTTGTTTCTTTATCCTCTTGATCTACCCATCGACAACCAACCCTCTATCTGACCTCAACAAATGCAGCCAATATATTTGGATAGGTAACGATAGCTTTTCTCTTTCTTATACTTTTTTCCCTAGATAATTCACCTGTCAAGTTCTATATTTCTTTCTTATAATAATCAAGTTTTGTTCTGTTATAAAGGCCAATTAAAATTCAAATGTCAGAATTTATAAAATAAAAATGTACATGGTACTGTGATTTTAGACTTATTCATGGAACTTTTTGTCCTGATTCTAACAAAATAAAGGAATGAAATTAATGTTTGACATAGAATTTTGAAGTTTACATTGCAGAATTGACCTTACAATTGAGTTTGTAAGAGAAGAATAAACATGGTAGCAACCCAAGTTAGTTGGTAGTATCTAGCATGTTCCTAATTTATTGTACTTCCATTTATTGTCTAATAATGGTTCCCTATGAACATGCCACTTAATTTGTTTATTCTAAAGCTCTATACATATTTATTTAGTTGCATTATTTCAACATTATCTATCAAATGATTAGGAGATGAGGATCAATGACAAGTGTAGTTCTATTGTATTTTACATAGCTATAGATACTTGTATGTCACTAATGCGTTGGTTTTCTACTGAAAATATAGGTTGTGTACTCATATAAGTTAAGAGGTATGATGTATATATTATATGGGTTTAGGTGAAGTGTATCTAAACATCAGGACAATGAATTCCAATTGTTCTATTAACCAACAATAATTGTTGTTTGCCTTTTTATTTTAAAGATCTAAAATAATGGATGCATGCTAATTTTTAGTTTAATTTTATAAATGAAAAGGTCAACAAATGAGTGAAGCCATACTTTTGTATTCAATAGTATATAATTTTTCAATAAGTAAAGTAACTACTTGCTTATATGCCATTACAGTCAAATTATGAATTAAAATCTAATAAATGAACTAATTTTTTTAAAAAGTGCTAACTTTGATTTATTTTTAAGTGTGTGTAGTCATTAATACATGACAAATCATTAGGGTAATAATAGAATTATGAATATTGCAGGTTAAGTGTTAATGGTGATGAAATCTTATTTTATTTCATTTTCATTATTACAAATTATAGTTGTTATTGCTATTCTTTCTTCTTCTTCTTTTTTCTAGAACTTTTGTTTTGTTGTCATAGCATCCGAAAATCCCATCTTTCTTTACCTTCTTAACTAATTGCTTGTTCTTTGTGCTTTATAATGGCCTGGGTTTAAAAGGAAGTACAGTGAGTGAGAAACAAAGCAAAAGGAAAAGATGTGTGATTTGGTTCTGGCAATGGCATACAATCCCTTCATCTTCTTGCCTTGGCTTTTGACAAATAATGAAACTAAGTTGGCTTGATGGATCAATGTGGTTATTTATAAAAGACTGTAGTTTCTTTGATTATTGTATTAGTGTGTTTGTTCATAGGACAAAACTATGAAAAAGTTGGTGGATCGATATGGTATTCTTACATTATTGTGAATATAACTCAACCACAAAGAATAAAAAGCTTAATTAAAAGACTGAAAAGTCATCATAATTTGGCAATAAGAATAGGCTTTTTACATAAATTAAAAGGCTTTTAAGAGCCCATAAAAATTAATAAAAAAACTAATAAAAAAAGAAATAGGTTTTGTCGATTTCTTTACAAAATAAATCAAACGAAGCCGAACTAAAATCGGTCAGTTTGAACTAGTTTTTTTATTTGGTTCAATTCGGTTCAGAATCTAACAAAAACAATTGTTTGGTTATTTTTCTAAATGAAAAGAAACTAAACTAAAAATGATCACCCTTAATCACAAGGCTATGATAATCTCTTTCACTCCCTACTAAGTCAACAAGACTTATGACAACAAATGAAAGAGCCTATCTTTTCTCTA
>Ga0325403_1006982_pt1 | contig 10780 bp, 5 predicted proteins | sample PopdelMetagenome_19_FD_205665 | JGI IMG/M metagenome (GOLD analysis project Ga0325403, IMG submission 205665) | Populus deltoides microbial communities from Bellville, Georgia, United States - Xylem-PdKOR-R4 | ecosystem: Host-associated > Plants > Phyllosphere > Stem > Wood/Secondary xylem...
AGAGAGAGAGAGAGAGAGAGAGAGAGAGAGAGAGAGCTTGGCTTATCGCATGTTTGCTTCACGCAAGCAGCTAAATTGGAAGGGAAAGCTTTGCTCTATCGCGTGGCTTTAAAGACTTCACAAGCGTTTTAAATCCCACCATTTAAAAAAAAAAAAAAAAAAACCCAACAAACTCTAACCCCAAATACCCCATAACCAAGCACCATCCACCAAACCCCAGACCACCAACACATACACATACCCTTCTTCTCTCTTATATCTCATTCTTCAAATACAAACCCTAATTATGTGACAAACTACGATATTTACTTTCTTTTGTTTTTAAAGAAAAAGAAAAGAAATGAGTACCGCAACAACAAACCCTATAAATACTGGTGCTGGTGGTGGAAGTAGTGGCGGTGGAGGTGGTGGCGGTGGCGGTGGTGGGCCATGCGGTGCTTGTAAATTCTTGAGGAGGAAGTGTGTGCCAGGGTGTATATTTGCACCTTATTTTGACTCAGAGCAAGGTGCAGCACATTTTGCAGCGGTGCATAAGGTTTTTGGTGCAAGTAACGTGTCAAAGCTTTTATTACACATTCCTGTCCATAAAAGACTTGATGCTGTGGTCACAATTTGTTATGAGGCTCAAGCTCGCTTAAGAGATCCAGTCTATGGCTGTGTTGCTCACATCTTTGCTCTTCAACAACAGGTAAATTAAATCTCTTTTTAGTTACTATTTTATTTAATTTCATTGATCACAAAAAAAGAAGTTGTCATCTTTCTCAACTTGAAAACAGAGAGACAAAGTTATTTCTGTTGTTTTCTTTTCTTTTGCTTCTTAGTTGAGGCTATTAAGCACACCACTTGTGCTATTTGCTTGACACTTTTAATGTTGCTTGACACTTTCTACCGTCTTTTGATTGCTTACGGTGGTATTAAGTCCGTTCTTGAAATTTGTTTTTCGAAGCTTCCCTTCGTCAATGCGATTAGCTGTTTTGCACTGCTAATCTTGCAGTTGACTTTTCTCTAGTTTTCTTCGATGAAATGAATTTCATGGGGTGGTTTATTTTGTCAATTTGTCAAACCATTCATGCAAGTTAGGTCAATTACCCTTTGCAAGGTAGCAAGAGAGGTGTCTAGCTCAGCTGTTCCAAGCCAGTGAGAAAGCAGATTCACTTGGCCCTCCTCTGGAGCTGCTCCTAGCTCAAATATGGGGTTCTAAATTTTGTGTTTTTTCGTGCTGCGGCACCACTGCTTGGGGGATAATTTTGTGCTTTTAACTGAAATCAAGAACGCGTTTTTGATTGACAAATCAAAAGCCTTAGGCGGTTGCTATAATGGTATAGGCTGGAGTTCGTGCCACTTTTCTGTGCAAATCGTGGATTTGCAGTTATTCTGGGGATGGTCGGTTTTCTTGTTTCTAGAAGGTAACCTTTTGGGGTCAGGGCAATTAGTAGTCCCTCTCTCCCACTGCACAAATCGTTGGATTTTCACAGCAGGGTCTTTTAGGGGTACTTTTGTCAAGTTATGGAGGATTTAGAGCAGTCGAAGCACTAAAATATTATTTTCCTTCCATTAAATCACGAAACACTTTGTGATTGTTCTTCTTTGCATGTTCCATTAAATTACCACTTGATTAAACATCTTTTTTTTAGTTTTTTTTTTTAAATCTAGTACTTAGAATGAATGAGCTGATATGAACCAATTGATGGCTATAATATTTTATTTTCCCAATTCCTTTCTGGTTTTGATTATGCCGTGTATTTTACGAATAGATGGAATTAATCGGGCAACATTGCCCAATTGTTTTTCTTTTCTTCTTGGAAAAATTGTTATTTTATGGCAATTTGATTTTTTATACCATGATAATTAAGGGAAACGTACAGTGGCTGTTTGAGTCTATACTATATAGGGTTTGTATGTGTGTGTGAATTAAAATTTAGAAACAATTATTGGCTAGAACCAAGTACAACAGCCAGCCTCTCCTTCTCGTATTTCAATGTCAATAATGCAGAAGAATTCTGTGCTTAATCTCCATCTTCTATTCCTTTTTCAAAACAAATCTTTATTTGCTCGCAACACACCATGTTCTTGTGCACATAATTCAAGCACCCTTTTGGCATAAACAAAGACGAGGAACCTCAAACTTGTGTCATGTTTATCTTTATAGCTAAGTCTTCGTTATTAATTAATCAATTTAAGTAGTTCATGTGTATTTCATAAAAAAAAAAATATATAGTTCCATGAATAACATTATTACTCGATTAACCTAAATTGTCTTGTTTTTGGAAGTTTGTTTTAACTCATCTTCATAAATTAACTCTCGATAGAAAACACTCAATCTTGTGTTCAATTATGGACACTACAACGACGACGGTTAAACAATGTTATGATGAAAGTTTTGGACATTTGCTAATGACACAATTATTCAATTCTAGTTTATGTGTTAGCTAGTGATTAGTTATTGTCTTAAAATAAAAATAAAAATGAAAATCATGAGTGCAAAGAAAATATATTTTCTTGTATTTTTTAGATTATAGAAATTAATTATTATAAAGCTATCTTATAAATATGTTTATTTTATATTTATATTTGATTGTTTTTATTTTTGTCGATCAGACATGTTTATATATTTTCTGTATATGTTACTTGTCATAATTCACTAATCAAATATAATCTAATGAATAAAGTTAATTTTTCCGAGATGCACTAAATATTTTTACGGAGTAATAATAGTAAAGATTTAGTCGGCTAACAAATGGATTGTCTTTGCTCTCTTTTGGCAATTTTATTTCTTACGCAGGTAGTAAATTTACAAGCAGAACTCTCATACTTGCAAGCCCATCTAGCAGCATTGGAGGTTCCGTCGCCACCTCCTCCGCCCCCGCCAACACTAGTGACCCCGCCTCCACTCTCAATAGCAGATCTACCATCAGCCTCTTCAATTCCCGCCGCGTACGATTTATCATCTCTTTTTGATCCAATGATGCAACCCTCATCATGGTCCAACATGCAGCAGCAGCGGCAAATGGATATCCGTCAGTTTGGAGGCAGCGGTGGCTCATCAGGAACTAGTGGCGGTGATCTCCAAGCATTGGCGCGTGAACTCCTTCATAGACGAGGATCTCCACCACCGGGGTTCATGTCATGTAGTGACACATTAGCATCACCATCTATCTCTAAATGAGACTGATCGACCTTATATTAACAAAGTACTTGTATTAATCAAATACCAACCAGGAAGCTGGATTTCCATGTTATTTCACTGGCCATGCATGATTTAGTAGTTTGATAATTGATCACCATTTCTTTCTGTTCGTTTCTGTTTTTTGTTCATTCCTTTTCCCAGTGAAATTCTTCAGATTGGGACGTACGAGTTAAAAATTAAAATTCTTATTCCAATTGCCGCTCCCAGTAGTATTCCAAGTTATCTGAAACAACAAATATATATATATATATATATATATATATATATATATATATATATATATATATATAGTTTTCCAATTGTTTTGGTATGTCGTTGATAGTGATTGAAAACAAACTTTTAATGCCTTCGATGCGGTCTGGGCACTCAATTTTGATAAAAAAACCACACGGTCTTTCCTCCTTTGATAAGGAAGTTTCAAGCTACTATATTATATGGCTGTACCTTGATTAGGATACTTGATGGAAGGACGTATAATTTGATGGTAATGGTTAATACAAATATATATATTTCAAAATTTTAAGATTTTTATGAGTTATTTCAATTTTTTCAAGATGTTCCAAGTTTTTATGTTTCTAGGTTTTTCAAAAAAATTTTGTTTTTTTTTCAATTTCTTTTGCTGTTTAGTGGTTTTTAAAAATCCATTTTGTGTGGTATTCGCAATGCATGGAAGTTTAATCAACTTTCGGAGTAGTTGGTTTTTTGAGCTTTGGGTGGTCTTGTTGGTTGCGTCTTAGAGCTTTGGACGTTGGGTCTCTAGTGTTATTTCTCCAGCTCTGCTGATTTTGCTTCCTAAACGCGTAAAGATTTGGGTCTCTAGTATTATTTGTCCAGCTCTACTGATTTTGCTTCCTATACTCGTAAAGATTTGCTAAGTTGGGTCTTCGATATACTATACTGTTATTAGAAATAAATAAAAAATAAAAAATATTTTAATATATTTACTTTAAAAAGTATCATGCATTTCATTAACAAGCACGTTTTAACATCTTAAATTATATATTCTGCAAGTTATTTTTTCTTAATTTTGATGGTTTGGTAAAGAAGTCTTATTTAAAAATAGATAAAAATACATATACGAGAGAAAATATGAATACAGAAAGAAAAATACTTGGAAAAAAAAACATGCAATACGCGCATAAGGATGTATACATAAATGAGAGATTTTAGGAAAACATTCTGATGCAAGTATGCATAAGCAACTTTAACTTTAATAGGGTGTTAAATTACGCAATTTGGATTCAGTTTCCACGCCCAACAATGGTGCGAGAGGACAGGAAGCCTTCTTATTACGAAATCCACTTAGGGTCTAAAATTGTTATTGTTCACCGCAAAAGGCATCAAGATGGTGCTAGAAGGATTATATATGGGAGATCCAAGCACCTAATAAATTTCCCAATTGGAAATGGAAAAGATAGAAAGAAGAAAAAACGTTGGGTACATTCTCAGTTGCACGGTGGTATATATATTCTGCATCTCGGCGATGATAGTGACGACCATAAAATGCATTTTCTATGAATATATAGTCTCACTAGAAGAATTCCCAGAGGCCTTTTATGGGTTCGGGACATTACCTCGACACCAAAAAACTGGAAAAGATGCGGAGACCTAGGCTTGAACCAGCACAAGTGGAGAGCATCAATGGCAAGATTGCCGAGCATAGTTCCATTTCCATTTCTTGGAAGTAAGAATTATAGGTCCAAATTTAAGGCACTCGACTATAAAATTGTTTACAGTGGAAAACAAGTTGCTTTGTCACTTGTCCGAAATCTTCTCCGCGCGCGGGTGGCAATCAACAAGACATTTTGCGATTTTTTTTTAATTAGTTTAATTTTTACTTATATTTTGGAGATTAGAAGACTACAATATATTTCTATGTATTTAATTATCTCTATTATATATTCCTAAGTTATATATATTATTATCATATCTTATAAACGTTTATGTTAGAATATATATGTTATCCAAGTAAAAAAGAAAGTAAGAATATCGAAAATAAAGTACATAAGAGATAGAGATGGTAATTATACCCAACTCTATAGTCTAAATACTCAATTTATTCGGATATGGATGCCGGGAGTACTGTACCCTTCGACCCAGTGGAGGTTGGCCTCTGAAGTTAGAAGGGCTCCATGGAGACGGATGTGGAAGATCCTCCGCCTCAACAGACCCCCATTGCATCTCTAAGAAGAGATGGATTCCTCAAATGAGGAAGCTTTATGATCTAACAACTGAGCCACTCTGTTTGCTTGTCCTGAGACATGAATATTAAAAGAGATGTCTGCTAAGGAAGATTTCCAGCCAAAAATGTCATCAACAGGGAGGCCTACATGGTAGGAGGACTCTTTCCACTTTGAGATACACCTTGTTATAATTTGCGAATGACATTCCACCTCGAGGACAGTGACGCCAGTAAATATCCCGAGCTAATTGTAATCCAAAAGAAGTGCCTGAGCTTCTGCATCTACGACTCCATTGTGGCCCTTCACTCCAGAGTCATTTTTCCTTCATATATACGTCGAGGAGGACGAGTTCGGAACAGAAATGCGATCACAAGTGGACTACCCAGCTGAACCCAAATCAGTCTCACACCTAAGGCCTAGCCCAACCTTGAGACGATATCTATCCTAAAGATTTATTGAGTGGCCAGGCCCAGAAATCACAGCCGAGAGTCCTTAAAATCTAAACTACAAATATCTTGGCTTAACATCTTGCCTTGGCAAAAATGAAGATAAATTTAAGAACAAAAAAATTGCAGAATCACTAGATAACATTTTGACTCAATAGGCATATTATTGTTGCCCAATTTCTTTGAACAATGGTGAAAAGTCATCTTTAACCTCAATCTGTGTTGATATTACAATTCAAATGAAACTAGGGGTAGTAGCGGATTGTTGACTGGTTAGGAAGAATTACTCTTTCCACTAAAAGAACTAACATTATGGTGCCTCTATTTAAAAAAAAAATTATTTTTAATTGATTTTTTTTATTTTTCTATTTGATTTTAAATTTATATTCATAATTTATTTTTTATAAAGTTATCACTATCTATAATAAATATCTTTTTATTTAAATAATATTTAATTTTACAAACATCTATTTTGATTATCATATAATTATTAAATTCTATAAAGTTTATAATCAGGATCGCGGATTTAGTAGATTAAATTACAAAACTTAAATCAATCTAATATGTTATCATCTTAATATTAAAAAAATATATTATTTTAATTTTTTTTAAAAATCAAATCATGTATTTTATCATTTGTTCAAATTATTCTTGGACTTATCAAATCAATTATATCATGTCAATGCAATTTTTACGAGATTAATTTTAAACTAAAGCTAAATAAAAATAGAAAGGGAGAATTTAAGGTTCACCGTTAAACTATTTTTAATAATAATATCAAATAATTTGTTTGAGCTCCAAAAGTGTTTTTTAGACTAAAAAAATAACTAGTTTGAATCTATACCTAAAAATGAGAAACCTATATATCTTACCGCCACCACTTTAACTTCCTGTCAATCATGAGCATAAATACAGGAAAGCAAAAATTTTCCATGTATGCAGCAAGATTTGGAGACAAATCAGAACCCTGAGAATTTCGCAATTGACTTACCCCGCAGCATATTCTCTCAAGACAAGCTCCACCTCTTTCACGACCCCGAGTCTTCCAAACCACTCAGCTAGTACTTCTGATGCTTCTTTGCCAATGATGAGTTTCTCTCTCTCCAAACCTATTAGAAAGTCCAAGGCCTGGTTGAGCTTGTTCTCCTTTTCATATGCAGCCAACACCAGAGCTACACATCTATCAGTAGGTTCAATGCCAGCCCTCCACATATTTTCGAATGTAGCGTATGCATTTTGACTTTGACCTGCCATTCCATAAGCATTTAAGAGGACTGCACACGTTCTATCATCAGGAGGAATACCTGCAAGCTGAATTGCATCGAACACTCTTTGAGCTCCATCAGCATCGCCAATAATGGAGTACGCTCTTAACAGTGCCTTGTAAACTTCACTTCCGGCACGAATTTCTTGAGCGTCCATTTCTCTAAGTATCATCTCCCCCTTTTCAGGCATTCCAGCTCTGATATAGGCCATGATCATCGAGCCATATGATCTCCTATCTAATGGTTGACCAAGAAGCTTTAGCTCTTCAAAAGTTTCTTCAGCAAGAGTAAGATTGCCACCTTTGCTGTACATGTGAATCATAGCAGTTAACGTTACCTGATCACTTACAAACCCTCTCTCCTCCATGGCTAAGCGAGTTCTTTCAGCTTCTTCAAGCTGGTTGTTCATCCCATAAAAATGAATTATTTTGGTATAGTCACGAACATTAGCCTCAAAAGATTCTTCTAGAAGGGCAATTTCTACCACCTGATAAAGATGCAAAAGACCATGAGCTTATATCACATTGCGAGTTTAGAAACTCTGCCTGCACACAAAATAAGAACACTAGTATTCAAAAACGGAAAAGGTTTTGTACCTTAAATAAACGCGAACTATGTTAAGCACGAGAATGTTTTAATGCACAGATTATTTATACACCTCATTAAAAGAACATGTGCTTATCTTCCTGGATGTTGCTAAGAAAGCCATGGCATGTAACATGTTGTCAAGTAAATTCATCTCACTTCCTCAAACCTCACTAAAACTTAGTCCATTGGTTCTTGTGGCTTTTCTGTAAAGGAAAGGGCTATTTCCTGTGATGTCTTGGAAGGAGGAAAACAGCTAAATGCCAATAACTCCTTTTTAAAATGTTTTTATTTGCTGGTTACTAGAGCTACTTGCTGATAATTTCCTCATCGCTGCCGAAGAGGATTGGAAATTTTTTTGTTATTTCAGTTGAATCTTTTTCAATATTGAACAGGTTGTGAAGTGGTCTTATACATACCAGATAGGGAGGAAGAAGCGGTCACCAACAGAACTAAAAAATAACCAAATGCTGAGTTTATTTACAACTATTGAAATATCTCTCAAAGTGAATATGAGCATGAATTTATATACCCTCAGGATTTTAACAAATATAACATCAGGAACTATGAGAATGATGGATATAACTCATGAAATCTGCAGGATTGAATGATAATAACAGAAAAAAATGAACTTCAAGAAAAATGAAGGAACATGAATAGGAAAGGATTAAACATCAGAAACCGTGATGGGACAAGCAAAAAGGAAGAGAAGTAAAAAAGTGGACATTAACGGGTCCTCTCCACCGTTTTCTTTTGATTAAACAACCCCGGCGATCGAACCTATCGGCAATAAGAGAACTCATATTCATATGTGGCGCATTAAGCAAGAAGCCAGGTGCCCTTGGTTGCATCTTTAACAGCTGTGGATGAATGGGGGCATTTCTTGAACGCCATTGATAAATTTATGACAATATAAGACTGATATGTTTACCTTAAAAAAAAACACGTACACCACTCCTTCTCCATTTAAGCAATCCAAAAATCTAGCCATAAAATAAGAATCAAAGGTGTCTTGCGGACAGTGCTACATTCAATATATAAATGCTCCAAGTATTCATGTTTGCTTGTGCGTGTACGAACCACGGAAAAACAAACATAACAAACAAGCCAAACATAAAGTTGAACATCTGATTGATTCTGAAACAAAACAAGAAGCGTACAGCTAATTTATTGCTCCATGGACGACATAGAGGTTGGTTAAAGCTGTCTATATAATATTCAAAATTCAAAATATTCTGACAAGCCATTCATTAACAGGAAAAAAAAAATTTCATGTTTATTTTTATGTTTTAAAAATATTTTTAAAAAGAATTAAATTTTATTTATTTTTTATTTATTTTAAATTAATATTTTTTTTGATATTTTTATATTATTTTGATGTGCTAATATAAAAAGTAATTTTTTAAAAATAAAAAATATTATTTTAATATATTTTTAATTAAAAAATATTTTTAAAAACAACCGCAACAACATTTCTTACATTTCTTAACACGCCAAAAATTACCAAACATATCACAGATGAAGATTCCTAATCACCGAATTAGATGAAGTAATGAAAACATGGATTCCAACAACAACAAACTCATTAAAAAGTAGGACTAATTCGATAAACTCAAGATTTAATTACATTCAGTATTATTGATTTTATTAAAATTCTAATATAATGTTTATTTCTGTATTTTTTAAAAAACTTAAATTTTTATTTTAATTTAAATTAATTTTGTTTACATTTTTATATATTTATACTAGTATAAAAAAAAATTTAAAAAAATAAAAAATATTTCAATATATTTCCAAAAATAAAATCACATTAACCAACGTGATCTAAATGACACTCCAAACAAAGTAAAAAAAAACAAAGTTTCAGAGACAACAAATAGAACCCATCTAAGTATTTACATAAAGTCTACCGTAGAATACTTAACTTTGCCAGACAACAAGCATTAACCTTAAAAATAACACTCATCATTCATGTTTAAAACTTCATTCCAAATTCTCCCTGTACATCTTCCAATCAAACTTAAATAGTAATAATCAATGGACAAAGCAAGATTTAAGCAAGTGATAATCAATGAAGGCATTCAATTAAAGTGGAAAAAAGAGAATACCTCAAGATAAAGTGGATGTTCCCTCTTGTTCAATTCCTTGAGAATAGAAAGCCAATCTTTTCTCCTTGGCTTCATAATCTTAACCCAAGCACTCAACAAACCAGGCAAACTACCTTTCTTGTCATTGAAACAAATTATCTGTCTCATAAGCGCTTTACATCTCTTGGTCATCTTAAATGGCAGTTGAGATATGGCCTGTTTTTGTTCTTCTGGTATATTAGGACCTATCTCGACCCACCTGAACTTAGGTTTCTCTTTTCCTATTTCTCCTTCCACTTTCTCTTCTACATTGATAGCAGCTAATACAGGCTGAATTTGGGACTTGCAAGAAGTTAAAGTCACAGGTTGTTGACATAATGAGTTGCCCAGAAAGTGAAGGTTACTGGTTTTTTTGGGTTCGGAGTGTAGTGGGCAAGTTGGAGATGAAAACGGGAGAATGTTAATAACATAAGTGGCCATAGCCAAGTTCGGGCATCAAAAAAACAAGACCCGATTGATCTTTTTGAGAGAAAAAAATTAAACGGGGTCAGTTGAATTGTGATTATGAGCAGATCTATGAAGAAATTCAGGTAGGCAGAAAAACTTCTTTGGATTTTCTAATTCCCCAGCCAGAGCCACAGCCAGCAGAAGGCAGAGGATGCCATTTCTTGTACTGTTGCCACTGAAAGTTTCTTTAAAAGTGAATTGTCAAGCCCATTTTAGCTTTTCAAATTTGGGAAGCCTGCTTGCTGGGATGTTGGGCCTTTTCCCAGATCACGCCCATTCTCACCGAGACCTTACCCGCTTTTTAATTATATGATCTTTTGCTTCTGTATACTCGTTATTTTTCTTTTTTATGCTAGGATTTTGGAAGATAGGTAGGATAATTTAAACTGTTTATTGCATTAACAGCACACACATATCCAGAAATATCATAAATTCGTGTTAATTATGAAATTTACATCTAAATTTGAATGAGAATTTATTTTAATTTTAAATAAAAAAACTGCTACGATTATAATGTTTT
>Ga0325403_1006985_pt1 | contig 10779 bp, 4 predicted proteins | sample PopdelMetagenome_19_FD_205665 | JGI IMG/M metagenome (GOLD analysis project Ga0325403, IMG submission 205665) | Populus deltoides microbial communities from Bellville, Georgia, United States - Xylem-PdKOR-R4 | ecosystem: Host-associated > Plants > Phyllosphere > Stem > Wood/Secondary xylem...
TCCACCAATTTTACCTTTAATGTTATTTAACATTTTCAATGCTACCCTTTTATCATCTCTCCATCCATGTACATTAATATAATAAATACATTAAACACCTACTTGACAAAATCCAAAAATAAAAACATTGATCAAATTTACTGTTTAAAAATTAAAAAAATGACAAAAAAAAGAGAAATTCAATTTAAACTAAAAATTTAGAAACGTTGAATCCTATTTTAAATTAAAAAAATTAAATCCCTCAAAATTTAAAATCAAATTTTTGCAAATTCAATTTTTTGTTTCACTTGTTTTAAATTCTAAATTTAATGATATTTTAAATCTGAAGTTTTTATATGAGTATTTAAAATTTTAACGTTTAAGGGTAATACAACCTAAAAAATATGAAGTACATTTAAAATTAATCCTTAGTTTTGTATAGGTTAGAGTCCTTTAGTTGTTGATGTCTCAAAAAAAATTCAAATAACTTAGGGGGAAGGTTTATGTTTAGATAATCAGTTAAGTTCTTCATTCTAGTAATCTGATTCATTATTTTTAGCAAAAATGACTAGTGTCTGATACCCGCAAAAGATCTTCTTTGATGAATTTAGAGACTCTCTAATATTTAAGTATCTTTTTTAAAGAAAATGAAATGATATTTTAGAGAAAGATTGTGAAAATAAATATGCAGTAGATAATGAAGATTGAGAACCTAGAGCTTGAAGGATTTATGGGGTATCATATAGCCCATTAGTCTTGTCTTTTTGTGGAGTTAAGGAGCTAGAATGTAATTTTACCCTAATAGCATTAATGAGAGAATATTCATGACATATATGTTAATAAGAGATAAATATCCTTACACAAACATTATTGTTGATGGAAATATGATGGGTCCTTAAATGACTTGTATACATTATCTCTTATACAACATTAATGTCGATAGAAATATGGTAGGTTTTTAGAGGACTTTTATACACCTAAGGGTTTAAGGAGAGTAGGATCTAAAATCTACAGTTGAGCCTATATAGGCTGACCTTTTTTCCTAGGTTGAGTCCATGAGAGTTGGGCTTTTTCTCTAGATTGAGACCATGAGGGTTGGGCTCGGGCATGTTTCCTGAGACCCTGGATTTTTTGGTCTTTATGGAGTTTTTTTAGTCCCGATAAATTTATGTTTATCAGTAGCCCCCTAAGTCTTTGTGATATTTTATACATAAAAACTTTGTAAAAATATCTGATACGACGAGTTTATCGAATTTATTTCGTGTGAGAAAAGAGGTGGAAACCCTAGGTAATATACTAGAGAGCTCATGTGTAGGGACATACACCACAATTAAAAAAGAATTTCTAAACATGTAGAGGAGAATCATGAAGAAACCCATACTAAGAAAAGTTTTCTAATAAGTGAAGAAACTCATGGAGGAGCCTATACTTAGAAAATTTTCTAAGTGGCGAAGAGAAACCCAAAGAGGGTTAGCCTATACTTCAAAAATTTTGTAAGATCTTAAAAGGAACATGAGAAGGGTGACCCTTTGTACTTAGAAAATTTTTTAAGTGGTTGGGGGAAATCCAAGAAGGGTGAGTCTTCTACTTAGAAAATATTCTTGAGGTTGAAGGGAACTCATGGAAGGTAAGCATATACTTCGAAAATATTTTAAAAAGCTAAGGGAAATTCGAGAATAGTGAGTTATACTTGGGAAATATTTTGAGAGACTTGTGGGAATAAATTCATGTCAATGCCTATATTTAAAGAATTCCAAAGGGGCAGAGGGGATGAACCTATGTTGATGCCCATAATTAGAAAATTTTCTAAGGAGTGAAAGGGAACCTATAGAGGGTGATACCCATACTTAAAAAATTTCTAAGTGACTAAGAGGAATAGGGCAAGCCTTATACTTAGTAAATATTTCGAGAGTCTAAGGGGAACGTATCCCTCTTGATGCCTATACTTATAAAAAATCCAAGCACCAGAAAGGATAGACTCATGTCGTCGCCTATACTTATAAAATTTTCTAAGAGGTGAAGGGGAACCTTTGCGGGGTGGAGCTCATAATTAGAAAATTTCTAAGGGACTAAAGGGAACTCAAAAAGGGTAAGCCATACTTAGGAAAAAATCTAAGAGGTTGGGGGGAACAAATCCCTATCGACCCTATACTTAGATAACTTTTAAGGGCGGAGAGGAACCCAATGATAGTGGTGCTATTGCACTATAGAGACCGAGTCAATCTCTTTCTATGAGAGTTATTGCATTTTTTAGAGTGGGGAGCCTGTGACTTCCTTGACAATAACATGAGGTGTAAAAGCCCCCTATTAGAGAAATATTGTGCTTGAAAGTGGGAGTTTTGAGATCATCCCTGAAGATAACACAAGGTCTGGAGCTTATCCGAAGAGTGTATTAGTTTTCTGAGTTTCTATTAGCCTTAGTGGTATATACTTGGCCATAAGGTGGGGGTCTTATTGCCTTGTTGAGGTTGGTCATCTTAAGTTGTCATAAAAGGTAGAGTTATCGCACCATAGACAACCTATTCCAAGGAGAGTATGCAATCGCACTAGGGAAAACTCTTTCCAACGAGATTGTGCAATCTCACTAGGGAGAACCCCTTTCAAGAAGAGTGTGCAATCTCATTATGTCTGTTTGGTATTGTGGTAGTATTTATGGTTGTGGTTTGAAAAAAGTTGTTTTATAATAAGTACTTTTGGTTGAGGTTGATTTGGTATTTATGTATATTTGGTTCAAACTGTGATTGAAATTGAGGTTGAACAAAAAATAGTTTAATGTGTCTGGTTAAGAATGCTTTTAAAATTGAGGTTATAAAATAATTTAAAATACATATATATATATATATATATATATATATTAATGGTTTTTAATTTAAATATTATAGATTTAACTATTGTTATTACATCATGAAATAAATACTACTTTATATAAAATATTTTTTATTGTTCCATTAAACTATTTACAATTTGGGATTGTGATCAAATTCTACAAATGTTACGTCATCAAGCACTCTCCGTCTAATTTATGTAGTGTCATTAAATAATGTTAAACACTAGTTTTTCGAATAAAACACAATTAAAAAATAAAAAATATTTTTTTATTTTACTAGGTCAGACCCGGTTCATGCATTTTAAGCTTTGGACCGGACCCGGTTCAGCCGGAATAGTGGAGCATGCTCAACTGTTCAGTGAACAGTGTAGCATGGCTACACTGCGCAAGAAGTAGCAAGGAGCTACTTTCCTTCCCCTTGCATTTCTAACGCAAAAATCTGTAGGACTCATGAACAGTAAACTGCTTTTTTTGTATTACCAAACAGGTTGCATTTGCATTTTAAACAAAACGCAGACGCAACCTCCTAAACAAACGCTACCTAAGATCCAAAATGTAGCTAAGTTTATAGGGGTTAAGATCTTCTTTTAGACTAAACTCATGAAGGTTGGATTCTTTCTCAAGGCTAAGCCCAAGCCCATGAGAGTTGTGTTCTTCTCATAGGGTGAGCCCATGACATTGGGCTTTTTTTCAAGGCGAAGCTCTTAAAGGCTAGTCTCGAAAACGTTACCTGAGACCATGGATTTTTGGGTTAGACCTATTAAATTTGAATTTATCACTTGTTAAGAGATTTTAAGCATTGATTGTTGATAAATGCATGATCAAATATAAGGAAATTCCAATAGACCATTGATAACATTATTTCCTGCAAACCATCCAATATCCTAAATTTGATAATTTCTGACATGATTTTTTTTTCAAAATATAAGGAAATTCCCATGGAAAATATCCATTGAAAAATTGCTTATCGGTAAATATTTATATTTTCCATTGGAAATTAATTTTCTAATGGAGTTTTCTGAAATTAAAAATAATATGGCAGGATCTTTAAACTCTTAATGGAAATGAAGTTGTTTTTATTATTTTTCTTTTCCAAAGAAATTATTTTTTTTATTTTTTATTCTAAATTTTTAGAATATTTTTGAAATTGGAATCGAACTTATATTTTTAATTAATTATTGAAATTAAATATTTTTTATGTGGTTTTTTATAAAAAAATAATTTTCTTATTTATTGAATTAAATTTATTTTTATTTTTTTATTATTTCTTATTAGAAGTTTTTGAAAACTCCCCGTTGGAAATTCCATAAAAGTAATTACCATGAAATTCAAGTAAATTAAATTAAAATCTACATCAAAATTAATGAAGAGATTCATAAAAAATAAATGAGTAACATAAAAATATAAAGAGTGTATAAAAATTAAATTTTTTTGTTCCATCAAAATTATTGATGGAAAAAATCCCATCATAATTTTTATCAAAAACTATATCTATGTAATAATCTTATATTATAGTTTTTGGATCAAATTTTTACTATTGATTTATTAGTCCCTCTTATGTTATATTATATTATATCACTTGTCATAATTCATTTTGATCCCTGTTTTTCAGATTTATTTCTTAAAAAATAAAAACTATACTTTCAATGCAATTTGTTTAATTTGTGATCATTTCATAATTATCAACCCTTATGTAACAATTTTTAAAAAATTAAAATATTAAAAAGTTATATATATATATATATATTAAATGATCCATTAAAAGTTCAAGAATACATTCAATAGGTTTATTCAAATTATTTTGGGATAAGAAAAATTTTAAAAATGCTACAACAAGTGATGATCAAATCTTAATCAATTTAATCTATGTGTAAGATGGGTATGATTCATCTACAACATGAACCTAATAATTTTGCATTGGTGGGCTATCCAAATGGAATATGTGGAAGCCTTCATTAATTAAGTGTTTAAATATATTTTATTGATTTCAGATCAGTTTGGGAGTTCTTATTATATATGGAAACATTTATAACAGTAAAGGAGCTCATATTAGATAAGTTTGATAACTTAGCAATTTTAATCTAATATGGAAATAAATTAATAGGGCATGTCCTATAAGAAAACTAATGAGCAGCAACAAACTTATATGGAAAGATTTGCTTATCATTTAATGACATTAGAGGCAGTTTTAGGTTTATTTCTCCTAATATATAATTTTATACGGATAAATATAACTTTCAATCTAATAGTTAGATTGGGCTAAAAGTTTTTTAGAATATAACAAAGGCTTTTTTATATATACAACGCACATTTTATTGTGATCAGACATCGAAAAGACTTTGCAATAAAATCTAAAAGATATTATGCGAGATTTGTATTAGTTTTTTAGTTGATTTATGATTTTTTTTTCTAATTTCTTTAGAGCTTTTGTATTATTTTTTCAGTCTTGTTTAGGATGTCTTTATCTGATATAAATGAGGTTATTTAACTTGTATTTAATTTTTTTTCAGACTTTGATTTCAGAATAATATTCATGTTCATATGAGTAAATCTCATACTTTTTTTGTTTCTTATTAAACTTTCTTGACTTATCAAAGAATAAATAACCATCTTTATAGTGTCTTTCTTATACTTCTTGTTCATGATTTTTTAAAATCATTAGGTGAGTGTTTTATTACAATAGTTTTGGTGTCTCGGTTTAGATAATCGTGGTGTCTAGTTATTATTAACTAAAAGTAATTTCAACTTTATTGGATATGTTCTGTCTTATGTGTGGGTTTTAGAATTTTTCCTTTTCAGGTTTGCATCAGTTAGTATTAGAGCAAAGCTCTCATACTAGGCTCTATCTATTTTTATTCTAGTTTTCTTGTTAATTTTCATTATTTAGTTAAATTTGATTGTTTGTTGTAACCAGTATAAGAAAAGGTTGATTTGTAGTTCAATTACTACAAATCCATAGAGTATAAAAAAAATCAAAGAGATCGTAATTTACAAGTTTAGAAATTTTATCGTAAATTAAAATTGTCAAAAGATTGAATTCGAAAACTTAGAGATATACACTAAAATATGATATTCTTCACCTTTTTGGCTTTTTAGTATCAAATATTGATATTGAAATTATTTAGGCATCCTTAAATTTGGATAATTTTAAAATTACAAAAACAAAAAATCATATCGGGTTAGTTTGTGTAAACATAATTTTTCTTGTTTGCTATAGTCATATTTGGTTATATTAGTATTTTAAAAAGATTTATATTCATACCTTGGAACATGGATTTTTCATTACAAAAAATATTCTTGGATCTTTTATGCGTCAATTAAGATCATTTTTTTTTTAAATCTTGAAGGTTAATTCTCACAGTGACAGAAATTTAATAAATGCTTTGAACTACTGGCGCCGAGATTTGAACTCAAATTAAAAAAGAAAGCATTATTTTTATTACCAATACCAACCGGACTGTAACATAAAAAGTTTTTAGTACATAAACAGAGTGAATCAAATCAGTATTCACAATTGATTAAAGTGAAGAACGATGGTACATTGAAATGGATCATGTTTTTTTTTTTTTTTTAATCAGGTCACGGAATCATATCGTTGCAAAAGAGATTATGAACATCTGACTAAACCCTGCAAAAAACAAAATGTAAATCATATTGAAATAATTTATATTCATTTGTCAAGCAGATTCGGCTTGACCAACGAGAAAACCAGTCAAGTTCACATGGGTGATGCCAATAATTTCACATGTGATTACCTGTGTAGAAATCAATGAAGGAAACTCAGAAAACTTGGGGCATGAAATAGAATAATAATACTAGGGAAAGCTCACAGGAAGATAGATATCTGTAACGTGGGTCGATCTCATCTTAGGTTAGGTGTCAGTCATAGTTAGGAATTACATCAGAAAGCTAATGACATGAAGTATGCCAAACAACAAAAATAGCAGGGCTATATATATCGACAAGGCCTCCACTGGAATTGGACAGCGCAAAAATATGATTTTTGGACATGACAACCCTACCACCTACAATCAAAAGTAAAATTTTAGGTTAGGCAATGCTAGCCACCCACTTTCCCTGGACACTGCCGAAAAATCACCATATGCACCTGGCTGAAAGTTAAAGATTAGTTTACCTTCTCTTGATTGGCTAGACTGGGAATTCATAGAATTCTCCTTGTAACTGGTCTAATCCTTTTGGAAATCCATCGCTATTCACTTATATTCATTAATATGTGCTTTATATATATATATATATATATATATATATATATATATATATATATATATATGGGGTAAGATTTAAACTCATGATTACTAGATTATCAAGACTTTGATATTATTTTAAATAATTAATTTAATTCACAAACTTAAATTATTAGATGAGATTCAAAATATAATTTATATTATCTTTAATAATTTTTTTATTGTTCATGAGTATAGTTAGGGGGTCTATTTATCTAGATTGTAATTGATGTAATCCTTTCTCACATAACCTTTTTATGCCCTTATTATAGAAAAAATATATTATACAACGATATTCAATAGATATATTAAGGAAGACGGTAACTGCTGCCAAAATGTCTGATATAGAGTGATTTAGAATCACGAAAAAATACCCTAATTAATTTATGCAAAAGGGTAACATATTTGTAGAATTTACCATATGGTTCTAGAGGTAGAACACCCACAAGTTATGATTATCTGAACTTACAAGAGAACAGAGATTTATCATATCGTTTCTCATTGAAGTGGACATGCCCTTTTTTTTTCTAAGAAGACGATGGAAAGGGTCCGAACTCAAATCGGATTCTTGTTTGAAACCAGAACCAGTCGAACTTCATATTATAGACGGCTAGCTAGTGGTGTAATCTGAAACATTAAAAGCATGAAAGCAAGCTCAAGTTGAAGCAAAAATTATTCCAAACACAACGAAAGGTTATACTTTCTCTGAAATTTAGTGTAGGTATGTTGGTAAGTAGCCATTTAAGGCATTAATGTTATGACTCTCTCATTGATGGGGACCAAGACTTGACAGTTTGGTACAAATAATATATGCAGGCCTCATGAGACATCATTTTCTAGCTCTAAAGGGGGTCCATGCATGCACTGGGGTCTTTCTCCTATCAAAATTCGCTTTATACGTCTGGTCATTTTTCGCCAATTATTAAAGCCTATTTTAATATTCTTCCTACGGTGCTAACCAAGCTTTGGATCCTTAAACAATGACCAAAATATTTCATAAACCTAACCCCTTATCATGCAAGACTAAGTTCTTGCCTTGCCCAGTTAACAATTCTTGGTTTTGATTTAGACCCCCTGCCGACTGGTAAAAAGATATCGATCAAACATTTGTTCCAAGAATTTTCTTACTAAGAAAACACCATTGATTGCTTTTTATAAGATGTTAAGAAAACATTAAAAAAAAATGCATTTTTAGTTAAAATCTTGCTTTTAATTACAATACCAGAGATACATTATAAGTCTGACCCAGGAGAAAATAAAGAATCTTTTTTTATATGAAAAAAGAAAAATGCCGAAGAAATCAGTGTGAAAGCTTTTCGGTGCCGAACTTGAGTGATTTAAGAGTTTGGCAATAATATTAGCCTTTTTTTTTCTCTAGATTGCATTAACAAGGAAAGGGAGATATGGGAATTATTGGAGATATTGAAAGAGATTGATAGACTGTGCAATTGATCTAATCATATATTACGTATGAATGTCCCATCTCGTTATTCTTCACCGAAATCTTGTGCGTATCTCGGTATTAATTTCGGCCAAGAATTTTAATTAATTTCGAGAAAACACCGCATGTTCGTTGTTTCTAAGAAGAAAAATAATTTATAAACATCAGAAAAGGGTACCACGTAGGCACCTTTAAGACAAATAAATAATGAAACAATAACCAGGTTCCATTATTTTCTTTAATAAAAGGCTATTTCAGTCTATGAATCTCTACTTGGGAAAGGAAATGATGTTGCTGAAATGCCTACATCACCCTATGTCTTAATTACGTGTGTTAAACCATCAATGCCATAAATTTTATGTTATTTTATTAATAATTATCAATATTTATTTTGTAATTTAATGTCTTGGCAAGTACAAAAAAAAAAAAAAGTTCGAACATGTCAAATGATGTTTTCGATGAAAATAAATATAATATTTTATCTGATTGTGGCATGCTTGATTTTATAATGCGTCAGCTAACTATAATATCATGATTTTTTGAAATTTTCTAATTATTTTTGGATTTCTTTATTATTTTTCATAATTATTTTAATATTTTCATCTCAAAAATAATTTTTAAAAAATAAAAAAAATATTATTTTAATATATTTAAATACAAAAAATTATTTGAAAAGTAACAACAATTACACTTCCAAACACTCTAAAACCTAATATGTTATTCCCATAATAGTTTCTATGAATAATTAATTGTATTTCTAATTTCCGCGTTATAACTTGGGATTTAGAAACCCTAATTTTATATCGATCTTTCACGTCAAATATCAAATAAGATTTGAATTTGCTAATTCTGTTTTACCAGACATGAGCTAATACTAGATGAACGAGCTTACTCAACTCTAATAGCTTAACCGAAATTCACATTTCATCGATGCAACGAAAACATCACATTCACTTCGGTTCAGTTTGATTGCAGTATGGGTCCGGTGGACCTCAGCGTATGCCTACTCCTCCAGCTGCAGAATTGATCAGATTATTGTTCTCATCAATTGACCACCCACCGCATCAGGTGCTGCTGGACCGCAGTCAGCTTCGCACCTTCCAAGAAACCGCGGCAACTGGGCTGTTGTTAGTTCAGAGGTTTTACTCATGTGGGGCCAACATCCATGGTCCTGCAAGGGGCACAATGGCGATCATGTTCTTTGATGTTTATCTCTGTAGTACACACATAATTTACCAAGGCCTGTGTGTATACAGGCCGTGATCACTGATCGCAGCTTCAATCTTCAGCTTCTCTTTAGAGGTCGATCTTGCTAATTATTTCATGCAGGATAGAAAGCAAAAACTTTGGGATCGTAGACCTGATATGATTGTCTCATGACTTTAATTAATCAATCAACCACTTAATTACTAAAAAATAAAAATTAACCTAAGGACTAACCATGCCATGAAAGGTTTATATGCGGTGAGACCCTACACGAGTACCATCCATTAAAGTGAAAGGCTAGGTGAGTGGAGGCATCGAGTGCCTCCCTAAGCGCACCAGCCCTAAACTCATGAAAAGGCAATTTCCGTCTTTGAGTTGATGAACTGGCCCCCAGGCGCCTGGTCCCCTCTACTGCATAATTTAAGATTCCACTGTTTTACAAATGTGTTTTTATCCAAAAAGCATGCCTCCCAGAAGGTATCGTGCAAAAGATCCACTATGTATTTCATGATTACATAATTAACTCCCATGAATGTATGTTTAGCTTAATTAATGGCAAGTGTCCAAGAGTTTTATGTTAATCATTTGACTAACACAAATGTGTTTGCCATGTTTGACTAATAATTAAGACTTGGAAGTCGTAATTAACCAGCCCTTCAACCCAAGTAATTATATTCGCACCCAAACATGGAAATGCTCAAAATAGGAGACCTGCTAGCTTTTGCCAACCGAAGAATTCGCTAAATTAATAATTAAAACCTAAGTCACCTGTGGAATTTAGCTATATTGCAACTTTCACTGAATGAAATTGCCCACCAAGACACCAATATTTACCAGGTTTAATCACACTTACGTCTGGAATTTAATTTCTCTAAGCAATCTGATGTGAAAAGGCATATAAATCATGAATGATGACACTATATTGTCACCAGTCAATATAATTGAGAGAAAGCTTTCTTGTAAAGAAGAAAAGCTAAACAAAGGGTGTAACAATAAGATACATGTCAATTCCTAGCAGACAAGTAGGGCTTTCATAGATAAGTTGGTTTAGGTTTGGAATCATATCTAACTTAATCTTTAAT
>Ga0325403_1006990_pt1 | contig 10777 bp, 9 predicted proteins | sample PopdelMetagenome_19_FD_205665 | JGI IMG/M metagenome (GOLD analysis project Ga0325403, IMG submission 205665) | Populus deltoides microbial communities from Bellville, Georgia, United States - Xylem-PdKOR-R4 | ecosystem: Host-associated > Plants > Phyllosphere > Stem > Wood/Secondary xylem...
GCGAGCCCTTCCGAATCCACGCGTCACCTTTGGAAGGCGCTTCAGTGATGATTTCCCGGTCGGCACCGACTCTGTTTTCGTTGACTTTTTCTGAGTCAACAGGGGCTGTCACCTCTTCCGAGTCCACACGTCACCTTTGAAAGGCGCTTCGGTGATGATTTCCCGGTCGGCACCGACTCTATTTTCGTTGACTTTTTCTGAGTCAACAGGGGCTGTCACCTCTTCCGAGTCCATGCGTCACCTTTGAAAGGCGCTTCGGTGATGATTTCCCGGTCGGCACCGACTCTGTTTTCATTGACTTTTTCTGAGTCAATAGGGGCTGTCACCTCTTCCGAATCCATGTGTCACCTTTGAAAGGTGTTTCGGCGATGATTTTCCAGTCGGCACCGAGTTCGTTTTCATTGACTTTTTCTGAGTCAACAGGAGCTATGAGCTCTTCTGAATCCACGCGCCACCTTTTGAAGGTGTTTCGGTGATGATTTCCCCGTCGGCACCGACTCCATTTTCGTTGATGTTTTTGAGTCAACAGGAGTTATGAGCTCTTCCAAATCCACTCGTCACCTTTGGAAGGTGCTTCGGTGATGATTTCCCAGTCGGCACCGACTCTGTTTTCGTTGACTTTTTCTGAGTCAACAGGGGTTGTCACCTCTTCCGAATCCATGTGTCACCTTTGAAAGGTGTTTCAGCCACGATTTTCCAGTCGGCACCGAGTCTGTTTTCATTGACTTTTTCTGAGTCAACAGGAGCTGCGAGCTCTTCCGAATCTACACGCCACCTTTTGAAGGAATTTCGGTGATGATTTGTCCGTTGGCACCGACTTCGTTTTCGTTGACGTTTTTTAGTCAACAGGAGTTGCGAGCTCTTTCGAATCCACGCGTCACCTTTTGAGGGTGTTTCGGTGACTTTTTCTAAGTCAACAGGGGCTGTCAGCTCTTTTGAATCCACGCGTCACCTTTGAAAGGTGTTTTGGTGATGATTTCGGAGGCGACAACGACTTAGTTTTCATTGATTAGTTCTGAGTCAACAGGGGCTGTGAGTGTTGACGAATCCACCGTCACCTTTGGAAGTTGTTTCGTTGACTTTTTCTGAGTCAACAGGGGCTGCGAGCGCTTCCGAATCCAAGCGTCACCTTTGGAAGGTTTTTCGTTAATGATTTCCCAGTCGGCACCGTCTCAGTTTTTGTTGACCTTTTCTGAGTCAACAGGGCCAGCGAGGGCTTCCGAATCCACGAGTCACCTTTGCAAGGTGTTTCGGTGATGATTTCTAAGTCAACAGGGGATGTGGCGCTGATGAATCCACGCGTTACCTTTGGAATTGATTTCTTTGATGATTTTGGAGACGGTAGTGGCTCAGTTTTCATTGACTATTTCTAAGTGAATATGTAAAACCCAAGGTAAAATAAAGGTTGCATAGATTGCAAACTAACTACATGGGAAATAAAAGTGAAGAAATTCATGCATATGGTTAAATAAAAACGAGAATTCAGAAATTTTTGGATATAAGTTTCTGGATGAAATATTTCGAGACATGATAAATCAACACAAAAATGTTGAGGGTTGGATTAAATTAATGAAAATAAACTAAACTAAAAGTTGTGGGGTGAAATTATAAGAAATAAAAAGAGGTATAACTTAATTATAAGAAGAAAAAAAGATGTGGGGGCCTAAAAGAGGTATATATAAAAGCAATGATAACTGTGGTTGGACAAAGAATGACAATATTAATGGGTGAAATGAGAAAAACATAAAAATATTAAGAAATGACTGAAAGAAAGACTTACTAGTTGTTGATATGGTTATTATAAAACATATCCTTGAATGAGGAAATTTATGAGATAAACCTGTGATTTGCAGGAGGGACCACAGGTGTGGTGCAATAGCAGCAGCTGGGGAGCACGAGTAGAGCTTCTATTGCAGGTAGGTGATCCGCACCTATACTATCTAGTTAAATTCTATAATTTAATATGTTGTTGATGTGAGATGTGAATTACCAAACGTTGGATATTAGGAGAAATGAGGAAAGTTTGCATAATGATGCCGATATTTTGGATAGTATTCTGAATGTATGTGTATTCAGGGAGAACGGTTGTTATGAGAATTGCCAAGGGATGAAATTATCGTTGACAAAGGAAATGTGAGAAGTGTGATTTGGGGCGTGGACTAGCATACATTTAGTGTATGTTAGGATCCTGGGTAAGGGGATCAAATCATGTATTGGCTATCATACATTTAGTGTATGTTAGGATCTCGGATAAGGGGATCACGATGTATTGACTAGCATACATTTAGTGTATGTTATGATCCCGGGTAAGGGGATCACCATATATTGACTAGCATACAACGATGTATTGACTAACATACATTTAGTGTATGTTAGGATCCTGGGTAAGGGGATCATCATATATTGACTAGCATACATTTAGTGTATGTTAGGATCCCGGGTAAGGGGATCACCATGTATTGACTAGCATACATTTAGAGTATGTTAGGATTCCGGGTAAGGGGATCACCTTGCATCGACTCCTACAGGATGATGATGATAACAGTTAAATTGATATCGGTAATGTGTTAAACGAAAATAATCATAGGTGGTCTTATGAGATCTTAAATGGAGGTTGATAATGGAAGAGGAAAAGGTTTTTAGTAGTTGAAGGAGAAAGAGTTTCCAATGAAAACCAAAAGGGAGGAGTGAATAAAATATGAATGCATGTTTGCCTTTTTAAATTTCTGGATATTTGTATTGCTATAGTATTGTGATATTCATATTTCAATAAAATGTATTTTGTTTTCAGGGTCATCGCATGCACGATAGGAGTAGATTCTAGCTTGGGTTCACTTTTTGTAATTTAGGTCCTAGGAGTATACCCTTGTATTTGATAATATTAAAATGTTTATATATACTCTAATTGTATAATTGATGTTTAAACTTGAATAGATGAATTTAAGTCTGTAGTTTGTATAACTATGTTCCATGTATGCATGTTTATATCCTTATCCATCTATAATGATAATTGTTGTACAATGTATATCATAAACATTGTGGTTAATATGAATGATGATGTTTGTGGGACTGAGACCCAAGATGATTGAGTTGAATTGAGTTAGGAGATGCGGTATATTAGAAGTGTAAACAAGTCATATATCAATAACTTGGGACCTCCCAGTATAGGGGAGACTCCGTCGAAATTTCGGTGGACTTTAATACAACCACTATGAATAGATATAGAAAAAAAATTTAATCACTCTGTTTATCAGTTAACATGAGAACGTTGCTTTATCCTAAAAATGGAAATGTTACAGAATAGGGGTTGGGCGCGCTGATGAATTCACACGTCACGTTTGGAAGTTGTTTCGTTGATGATTTCTGAGTCGGCAATGACTTAGTTTTCATTGACTATTTCTGAGTCAACAAGGGCTGCGAGCACTTCCGAATCCACGTCTCACCTTTGGAAGGTGTTTAGGTGATGATTTCTGAGTCGGCAACGACTTAGTTTTCGTTGACTATTTCTGAGTCAACAAGGCTGTTGGCAATGATGAATCCACGCGTCACCTTTGGAATTGGTTTCATTGACGATTTTGGAGACGACAGTGGCTCATTTTCATTCACAGTTTCTAAGTGAACAAGGGCTGGGGCGCTGACAAATCCACGCGTCACCTTTGGAAGTTGTTTTGTTTACAATTTCCTAGTTGGCACCGTCACAGTTCTCGTTGACCTTTTCTAAGTCAATAGGGGTTGCGAACACCTCCGAATCCACGAGTCACCTTTGGAAGGTGTTTCGGTGATGATTTCTGAGTCGGCAGCGACTCAGTTGTCGTTGACTATTTCTGAGTCAACAGGAGATGTGGGCGCTGACAAATCCACGCGTCACCTTTGGAATCGATTTCGTTGATGATTTCAGAGACAGTGGTGGCTCAGTTTTCATTAACTATTTCTAAGTCAACAGGGGCTGGGCGCGTTGACGAATCCACGCGTCAGCTTTGGAAGTTGTTTCCTTGACTATTTCCCAATTGGCATCGACTCAGTTTTTGTTGACTTTTTTTGAGTCAACAGGGGCTGCGAGCATTTCTGAATCCACACCACACCTTTGGAAGGTGTTTAAGTGATGATTTCTGAGTCGGCATTGACTAATTTTTTGTTGACTATTTCTGAGTCAACAAGGCTATTGGCGCAGACGAATCAACGCGTTACCTTTGGAATCGGTTTCGTTGACGATTTCAGAGACGGTAATGGCTCAGTTTTCATTAAAAGTTTCTAAGTGACAAGGGGGTGGACACGCTGACGAATCCACACGTCACTTTTCGAAGTTGTTTCAATGATGATTTCTGAGTCGACAGCGACTTAGTTTTCGTTCACCTTTTGTGAGTCAATAGGGGTTGCAAGCACTTCCGAATCCACTCGTTACCTTTGGAAGGTGTTTCGGTGATGATTTCTATATCGGCAGCGACTCAGTTGGTGGTGACTATTTCTGAGTCAACAGGGGCTGCGAGCGGTTCCGAATCCACGCGTCACCTTTGGAAGGTTTTTCATTGATGATTTCCCAGTTGGCACCGTCTCAGTTTTCGTTGACCTTTTCTGAGTCAACAAGGGCAACAAGCGTTTCTGAATCCACAAGTCACCTTTGCAAGGTATTTCGGTGATGATTTCTGAGTCGGCAGCGACTTAGTTGTCGTTCAGTATTTCTAAGTCAACAGGGGATGTGGCGTTGACGAATCCACGCGTCACCATTGGAATCGATTTCTTTGATGATTTCGGAGATGGTAGTGGCTCAGTTTTCATTGACTGTTTCTGAGTAAATAAGGGTTGGGCGCGCTGACGAATCCACGCGTCACGTTTAGAAGTTGTTTCGTTGACATTTTCTGAGTCAACAGGGGCTACGAGCGCTTCCGAATCCACGCCTCACATTTGCAAGGTATTTAGGTAATGATTTCTGAGTCTGCAGTGACTTAGTTTTTACTGACTATTTCTGAGTCAACAAGGTTGTTGGCACTGAGGAATCCACGAGTCACCTTTGGAATCAGTTTCGTTGACGATTTCAGAGAAGATGGTGTGTCATTTTCATTCACAATTTCTAAATGAACAGGGGCTAGGGGCGCTGATGAATCTACGCGTCACCTTTGGAAGTTTTTTTGTTTACGATTTCCCAGTCGGCATCGTCTCAATTTTCATTGACCTTTTCTAAGTCAATAAGGGCTGCGAGCGCCTCCGAATCCACGCGTCACCTTTGGAAGTTGTTTCGGTGACGATTCCTCAGTCGGCAGCGACTTAGTTGTCGTTGACTATTTCTGAGTCAACAAGGGATGTGGGCGCTGACAAATACACGCATCACCTTTGGAAGTTGTTTCCTTGACTTTTTCTCAGTAGGCACCGACTCAGTTTTTGTTGACTTTTTCTGAGTCAACATGGGCTGCGAGCACTTCCAAATCCACGCCGCAACTTTGGAAGGTGTTTAGGTGATGATTTTGAGTCGGCAGTGACTGAGTTTTTGTTGACTATTTCTTAGTCAACTGGGCTGCTGGCGCAGACGAATCAACGCGTCATCTTTGGAATCGGTTTCGTTGACAATTTCAGGGATGGCAGTGGCTTAGTTTTCATTAAAAGTTTCTAAGTGACAAGGGGGTGGGCGCGCTGACGAATCCACCCGTCACGTTTGGAAGTTGTTTCGTTGACTATTTCCCAGTTGACTTCGTCCTAGTTTTCGTTGACCCTTTCAAAGGTGTTTAGGTGATGATTTCTGAGTCGGTAGTGACTCAGTTGTCATTGACTATTTCTGAGTCCCAAGGGATGTGGGCGCTGGCGAATCCACGCGTAACCTTTGGAATCGATTTCGTTGAAGATTTCGAAGACGGTAGTGGCTCAGTTTTCATTGACTGTTTCTAAATTAACAAGGGTTAAGCGCGCTGACAAATCCACGCGTCACCTTTGGAAGTTGTTTCAGTTGATGATTTCCCAATTATCGCAGACTCAGTTTTTGTTGACTTTTTCTGAATCAACAGGGGCTGCTAGCGCTTCTGAATCCACGCCTCACTTTTGAAAGGTGTTTAGGTGATGGTATCTGAGTCGGTAGCGACACAGTTGGTGTTGACTATTTCTGAGTCAACAGGGGTTGTGGGCGCTGACGAATCCAAGTGTCACCTTTGGAATTGATTTTGTTGACGATTTCAGGGACAGTAGTGGCTCAGTTTTCATTAACAGTTTCTCATTCAACAGGGGTTGCGAGCACTTCCGAATCCACGTGTCACCTTTTAAAGCTGTTTCGATGATTATTTCTGAGTCGGCAGCGACTCAGTTTTCGTTGACCTTTTTTCAGTCAACAGGGGCTGCGAGTACTTCTGAATCCACCCGTCACCTTTGGAAGGTGTTTCGGTGATGAATTCTGAGTTGGCGGCGACTAAGTTGGTGGTGACTATTTCTGAGTCAACAGGAGATGTGGGTGCTGATGAATCCACGCGTCACCTTGGGAATCGATTTCATTGATGATTTCGGAGACGGTAGTGGCTCAGTTTTCATTGCTTATTTCTAAATTAACAATGGTTGGGCGAGCTGACAAATCCACGCGTCACCTTTGGAAGTTGTTTCGTTGATGATTTCGTAGTCAGCACCGACTCCGTTTTCATTGACTTTTTTCGAGTCAACAGGTGCTGCATGCACTTCCGAATCCACACCTCACCTTTGGAAGGTGTTTGGAGATGATGTATGAGTCGGCAACGACTCAGTTTTCGTTGACTATTTCTGAGTCAACAAGGTTGTTGGCGCTAACAAATCCACAAGTCACCTTTGGAATCGGTTTCGTTGATGATTTCGCAGACGGTAGTGGCTCAGTTTTCATTAACAGTTTCTGAGTCAACAAGGGCTGCGAGCGCTTCTGAATCCTTGTGGTAGCTTTATAAGCTGTTTGGATGATTAATTCTGAGTCGGCAGCGACTTAGTTTTCGTTGACATTTTCTGAGCCAACAGGGGCTGCGAGCGCTTCTGAATCCACCTGCCACCTTTGGAAGGTGTTTCGATGATGATTTCTGAATCAGCAACGACTAAGTTAATGGTGACTATTTCTGAGTCAACAAGGGATGTGAGCGCTGACAAATCCACGCGTCACCTTTGGAATCGATTTCGTTGACAATTTCAGAGACGATAGTGGCTCTGTTTTCATTGACTATTTCTAATTAACAAGGGTTGGTCACACTGACAAATCCCTGCGTCACCTTTGGAAGTTGTTTCGTTGACGATTTCCTAGTCGGCACCGACTGTATTTTCGTTGACTTTTTCTAAGTCAATAGGGGCTGCGTGCACTTCCGAATCAACGCGTCACCTTTGAAAGATGTTTAGGAGATGATTTATGAGTCGGTAGCTACTCAGTTTTCGTTGACTGTTTCTGAGTCAACACGACTGTTGGCGCTGATGAATCGGTTTTGAAATCGGTTTTGTTGATGAATTTCAGAGACGAGAGTGGCTCAGTTTTCATTAATAGTTTCCAAGTCAACAGGGGCTGCGAGCCCTTCTGAATCCACGCATTGACTGTTTCTAAGTCAATAGGGGTTGGGCACGCTAACGAATCCACGCATCTCCTTAGGAAATTGTTTTGTTGACAAATTCAAGGATGCAACAACTTCGTTTTCGTTGACTTTTTCTGAGTCAACAGGGGCTGCGAGCGCTTTCGAATCCACGTATCCCTTTTTTAAGGTTTTTCGGTGACGATTTCCCAGTCAACACTGACTCTGATTTCGTTGACTTTTTATGAGTCAACTCGGGCTATGAGAGTTTCCTAATCCACGCGTCCTCTTTGAAAGGTTTCTCATTGACGATTTCCCAGTCGGCTCTAACTCTATTTTCGTTGACTTTTTCTCAGTCAACAGGGGTTATGAGCGCTTCCCAATCCACGCATCGCCTTTGAAAGGTGTTTCGGTGACAATTTCCCAGTCGGCACCGACTCCGTTTTCGTTGACTTTTTCTTAGTCAACACGTGCTGGCAGCTATTCCGAATCCACGCGTCACCTTTGAAAAGTGTTTCGGTGATTATTTACGAGTCGACAGTGACGTAGTTTTCGTTGACTATTTCTGAGTGAACAGGGGCTGGGGGCGCTGGAGAATCCACGCGTCACCTTTAGAAGTCTTTTCGTTGACTTTTTCTGAGTCAACAGGGGTTGCGAGCGCTAATGAATCCACGCGTCACCTGTGGAAGCGGTTTTGTTGACGATTTCGGAGTCTGCAACGGCTCACTTTTTGTTTACATTTGTTGAATCAAAAGTGGCTATGTGCTCTCACGAATCCAGGCGTCAACTGTAGAAAGTGTTTTGTTGATGATTTCAAAGTCAATAGGGGCTTCGACCGGTTCCAAATCCACGCATCACTTTTGGAAGCTGTTTCTGTGACGATTTCCAGTCAGTACCGAATATGTTTTTGTGGACTTTTTCTGAGTCAACAGGGGCTGAAAGCTATTATGAATCCACGCATCACCTTTGAAAGGTGTTTCGGTGACTATTTGTGAGTTGATAGCGACGTAGTTTTTGTTGACTTTTTCTAAGTCAACAAGGGCTGTGGGCGCTGATGAATCCACGCGTCACCTTTGGAAGTTGTTTCATTGACTTTTTCTTTCTTTCTGAGTTAACAGGGGCTGCGAGCACTTCCAAATACACGCGTTACCTTGGAAGGTTTTTCGATAATGATTTACCAGTCAGCACCGACTTCATTTTCGTTGACTTTTTTTGAGTCAACAGGGGCTGCGAGCGCTTCCGAATCCACGTGTCCCCTTTCAAAGTTGTTTCGGTGATGATTTTCCAACCGGTACAGACTCCGTTTTCGTTGACTTTTTCTGATTCAACAGGGGCTCCGAGTGTTTCCCAATCCACGCGTCCCCTTTGGAAGTTTTTCAGTGATGATTTCCCAGTCAGCTCCGACTCTATTTTCATTGACTTTTTCTCATTCAACAGGGCTGTGAGCGCTTTCCAATCCATGCGTCGCCTTTGAAAGGTGTTTCGGTGACGAATTCCAGTCGGCACCGACTCTGTTTTCGTTGACTTTTTCTTAGTCAACAGGTGCTGGTAGCTATTCTGAATCCACGCGTCACCTTCGAAAGGTGTTCCGGTGATGATTTCAACAGGTGATGATTTTTGAATCCACGCGTCACCTTTGGAAGTTGTTTCATTGACTGTTTCTGAGTCAACAGGGTCTGCAAGCGCTGATGAATCCACGCGTCACCTGTGGAAGCGGTTTCATTGACGATTACGGAGGCCACAGCGGCTCAATTGTCGTTGACCTTTTTTGAATCAAAAGGGTTGTGTGCTCTCACAAATCCAGGCGTCACCTGTAACACGGCTGATTTTTTCTTAGTAAACATGGCTGTGGGCGCTAACAAATCCACGCATCACCTTTGGAATTTGTTTCATTGACTTTTTCTGAGTCAACAGGGGCTGCAAGCGCTTCCGATTCGTCACGTTGCCTTTGGAAGGTGTTTTGATGATGATTTTCCAATGGGCATCAACTCTATTTTCGTTGATTTTTTCCGAGTCAACAAGGGCTGCGAGCGCTTCCAAATCCACACCTCACTTTTAGAAGGTTTTTCAGTGATGATTTTCCAGTCGACATCGACTCTGTTTTCGTTGACTTTTTCTGAGTCAACAAGGCTGCGAGCGCTTCCAAATCCACGTATCACCTTTGGAAGGTGTTTCGGTGATGATTTTCCTGTCAGCACCTACTTTGTTTTCATTGCCTTTTGTCTGAGTTAACAGGGGCTGGCAGCTATTCTAAATCCACGTGTCCCCTTTGAATGGTGTTTCGTTGGTGATTTTGGAGTCGACAACGACGTAGTTTTCGTTGAATGGTGTTTCGTTTCGTTGACATTTTCTGAGTCAACAGGGGCTGCGAGCGCTTCCGAAACCACGCGTCATGTTTGGAAGGATTTTCATTGATGATTTCCAGTTGGCACCGACTGTGTTTTCATTGACTATTTCTGAGTCAACATGGGCTGCCAGCGCTTCCAAATCCACGCGTCCCCTTTGGAAGGTTTTTCGGTGACGATTTCCTAATCATCACTGACTCCATTTTCGTTGACTTTTTCTCAGCCAATAGGGGCTGCGAGCAATTCCCAATCCACGCGTCATCATTGGAAGGTGTTTCCGTGATGATTTCCCAGTCGGCACCGTCTTCGTTTTCGTTGACTTTTTCTTAGTCAATAGGAACTTAGTTTTCGTTGACTATTTCTGAGTCAACAGGAGCTGGGGTGCTGACGAATCCACGAGTCACTTTTGGAATTTTTTTGCTGACTTTTTCCGAGTCAACAGAGGCTGGGGGCGCTGACGAATCCACGCGTCACCTTTGGAATTTGTTTCGTTGACTTTTTCTGAGTCAATAGGGGCTGCAAGCGCTTCCGAATCATTGCGTCGCCTTTGGATTGAGTTTTGGTGATGATTTTCCACTGGGCACCAACTCCGTTTTTGTTGATTTTTTCCAAGTCAACAGGGGCTGCGAACGCCTCCAAATCCACACCCTCACCTTTGGAAGGTTTTTCTGTGATGATTTCCCAATCGGCACCGGCTCCGTTTTCATTATCTTTTTCTGAGACAATAGGTGCTGAAAGCTCTTCCGAATCCACGCATCACCTTTGGAAGTTGTTTAAGTGATGATTTCCCAATCAGCACCGACTCCGTTTTCGTTGACTTTTTCTTAGTCAACAAGGGCTGTGGGCGCTGATAAATCCACGCGTCACCTTTGCAAGATGTTTCATTGACTTTTTTTAAGTCAACATGGGCTACGAGCGCTTCCAAACTCTCGCATCACCTTTGGA
>Ga0325403_1006991_pt1 | contig 10775 bp, 7 predicted proteins | sample PopdelMetagenome_19_FD_205665 | JGI IMG/M metagenome (GOLD analysis project Ga0325403, IMG submission 205665) | Populus deltoides microbial communities from Bellville, Georgia, United States - Xylem-PdKOR-R4 | ecosystem: Host-associated > Plants > Phyllosphere > Stem > Wood/Secondary xylem...
ATATATATATAAGAACACTAGTATGTACTGTTGTTTTCTAGCTCAAATGATAATATTAATGTCCTCAATTAATTCCTTCTATGAAAAAAAAATTCAAATTTGAGCATTTTCCATGTAACAAAACAAATAAACAAAAGGTCTAAGGGGAGTTGAGCTACCTAATGAAGTTAAGTTTTTGGTCAAATCTATCTATCCTGAAATAATTAGAGATGGAAAATATAAATTCGATCGGAAGTCGTATGCATTTTTAACCTAAAATCTCTAACATAAATCAAAGTTGAAATATATGTGGATTAGGAAACGCTATATTCAATTTGAAGTTTAAAAAACCCTAAAGCTATTAGTGTAATAAATAAAAGTGTTACTTTTAAGTCTTTCTATCCCTTCTCAGTTATCATTGATGAAATTAATAAGTAACTGAATGTTTATTTCTCTTCGTTTGCATTCTGAGTATGGATGGCTTCCCTGTGATCTCAAGTTCGAGCTCTATGGTTGCTAATATGATGGTCACTGGAGGCTTACATGGTCATTAATTTCAGGGTCCGTGGGATTAATTGAGGTGCGTGTAAGCTGGCCCGGACACCAATGTTAATAAAAAAAATATCTTTTTTTCAATTTCAATTTGATAAATTAATTATACTCAATTAATATTGAAATTAACCACAATAAGGATTAATCAATTCAATTGATAGCATAAGACTTGTTTTGATGAATTGGTGAAAATATAGAGTTTGTTCCGAGACAAATAATTAATATTTTCCCATAACGATCATCTAATCCCTTATTATTATGAGAAGGTTTATGTATATAATTAAAGAGCTTATTCCATGTAAAAAATCCGATGTAATCTTTTTTTTTTTCTCAAGAGAATCACATTGTTCTTTAAAACTAATTTATCTCATATCCAAGCACATAAAATAATCTCCAAGAGAAGTTTTCTTCTTCTACGGCTGGTGCGTGTGTATATATATTCCTTGAACCCTACAACATACCTCAATAATTCACTCGAGATATTTTCTTGGAGCTCTTCCAAATTATATAGAGGCAAATGAAAGCAGGTGGATAATTAGGGCCATGCATGCATGACATTTAAAAGTTTTTTTGGGAGAGATTTTTATGGATTAACCAATAACGTGCAATTTGTCTACATAAAGCTAGGAGAAAAATAGGGCAATGTCCGTGGAGAAGCAAGCAACAACTTGGAATTCTGTAAAAGTAATGTAAGATTCTAGCACCCAATTCAACCAACAAAATGAAAGATGATTCATATAATGTAGGGCTTTTTAAGACAAATCCTTTCTTTATCAAGCACCTTGGTCGTAAGCATGTCCTAATTCGCAACCTCCTCCTCGTGGCAAATGGTCCTTCAGACGGAGACCTAACATCAACAAAGCCAACACTTCCCTTCTCTTGAAAAGGATTTCTGCTAGCTAGCTTGGATAAATTATTTATCTTCTTCACTGTTATTCCCCTCCATATACTGGACCAATTAATCTTGGTTTCTTCCAAGCATCTGTCCCTTTTCTACTGGTCTTCAAATTATGATCTTGAACCTAGCTAGCTAGGGTGCTCGAAGATGATATTGTTGTTTTTTTTAGGAGAATGACTCGTACAGCTTGCAGAACCTTAGAGAATAGGATCCTGTAGACACTCAGATTCCAAGATTATAATTAAAACTATATGTTAATTTAAGACGAAGCTTGAATGCCTGTATATGAATCCAAATTCCCATGAATCGCATATTTTTTTGAGATTGAATGATGGGAACTCAATCTTTTTCTTAATGTCTTTGGAGAGCATGATTTAGGTGATAGTGAGACGGCATCAAGGAATACTTTCCACCCCATATGCCATTGAGTCCACCTAGGATAACGATGATTCGTCAAACCCACCAAAACCTACTATGAGGTTCGTCGACATGCCAAATCACAAATTCTAGCAATTTTTTGAGACTCTTTGTATTTCTTGCTATAAAGCTAATAAAGCAACATTTTGTACCCCCAAATCCCAAAACATACTCAATATGCTTTGCTTTAATCCCATATAAGAATCATATATTCTAGGCTCCACATGATTGAGAGCTCCATTGATCTCACACTCATAATCAATAATACTACAAGCCCATGTGAACATTGTCCCTTAGAAAGGCCAAATTTTAAGTTCTATAAGGTACTTGTTTACTTGTACCCTATTATCTTAAGGGTACGTGCCTTTCCATCTTAACCTCTTCTTTTTTGAAGAAAAGCAACGACCCATCTTAATCACTAAAGCAAATTGTTGGGTTCCTCTTGAGATTTATGGTAAGCTTTAGTTAGGGTTTGTGCCATGGCGTGATCGATTCTCTAGTTTTTAACCATAAATATATAATGTTCTCGTGATATACGTACGTGAATGCTAAGGATTTTGAATCAACAATATGGAGCATCGTTTGCCTTTCACAAGAAAATATTAGAATGTATGTGGAGAATTTTTCTAAAGCACGAATACAATTTATAATCACTTCGTGCAAGATTACTGTACGAGTATGGATATTTCCTGGATTCCCATGTCACATATTATAACAATTCTCGAAAGATGTATATATATACATCACAAGAGAGTGGTTATTAATTTAAATATTTGATAGAATTGTTTTTTTTTTTTTTAATATCATGATGCACTCTTGAATTCTTGAATATGATTCACGGATAAAAAATCACTTTCAAAAACCAATTCACAAAAAAAATAACCTGTCAATTTAAAATGTATAATTGATCGTAAATTAAAAAATAAAAATAATAAGATTTGAACTAGAAATCTTTTCTAGATTTTGTAATCATTGTAACGAAGTTATTCATAATAATATTATTTTTTAATTCTTTATCATTGAGATGAGACTCCAATACTTAGGTCTTCGTTAAGGTTCATTGGACAAGTTTGTTAATTAGTTTTCTTAATTCTGCTCAGCAGAATCTTTTATTTTCTTTGAATGGACTTAGGGGATTTATTAATTAATTAAAGTGGCTAACATTTTAACTTATCTAAACTATTCCCATATTCATGAAGACGATATATGAAAAATATAAATATTGTGCAATTAAGACTATTGGCAACTAGGCTATCCTTCAAGATAAATGATGCACTCAAACACTCCCAAGTCCATAAGTCTACTTTGGTCCTCAAGTATTGTAATTATGAAAATAAGTCCTCAAATGGAGAAGAAATGTTACCATCTTCTTATTACGTTTTTTTTCCATGCAACCTACAAAAACTACATAAATACACTTTGATCTTTTAATTTTAAAAAAGTAAAATTACATCATTTTTTTATATATAAAACTAATCACACAACGCACAATAAAATACTTTGCATGCTAAAGAAGAAAAGGAGAATTTAGTGCCTTTAATTTCCCGTACAACTTCAAATATTTGAGGACTATTTAGAAATTATAAATTAGATCATGATTAGTTTGCATTGGACACAAATTTTAGAGAGGTTGTTTTAAAATATAGAGTTTAGGGCTACAGTTGTAAAGAAAAAAAACAACCGCAATTACATTGCCAAACATATTTTTAGTATAGAGTTTAGGGCTAAAGTTGCAAAGAATATATATATAAAAGAAAGCTTGAATAAAGATAGAATAAGATGAGAGGGCAAAAACAAGATTCCAATCATGTGGTTAAAATCTAAGGTGTTAGGAGATTGGATGACAAAATTGTGTTATACTAATCACATGAGAGTTGAGTAATTCTTTTTTCAATGGGAACTTCTAGAAATTAAAAAGAAAGGGGGAATTGATTAATTGTTGGCTATAAAGGGAATAAATTTAAAGGTAAAGAAGAATTATTAGCTTATCTGATTTTATGTAATAAATGGGCTAATTTATGCCTAACTTTGATTAAAGGAGAAAGAATGAGGCCATTCACAATGATATGGAGAATAAAGTACTAAGAAAATAAAAATATGGAGAATGTAGGATCAATTCAATTCCTGCTTAAGAACAAATTAGGGGGGGCTACTTTGTTTCCTGTTTATATTCCATAATCCCTTGATAATGACAGGATTATTGTATTTTAATCAAAGCTAGCTAAAGGTACGTCCACAGAAGAAGAAGAAGAGAATTGGCTTTGACAAGCTTACAGGCCTGAAGCCATCCATGATTTCCACACTATCATATGGATATGGATGGCTTACCCTTCCGTGTCCTTTGTGTGACAATTATGAATATGGATTCAAGGAATTCCATCTTTAGAGTTCTTCATGGACATCCGGCACTGACCTTATATAAGATCTCATGAAGAAGATACACCGCTGCCTATAAATAAAAAAGCCAGCACAAGTTGGAGTTTGAATCCATGGGTTTGCTATGAAGGGATAGCTCAACTGAACTGGTCAAGTTTTAAATTTACTTTTCAATGATCACGAGTTCAAGTCCTTTCAGGATCACTGGAGGCTTACATGATCGTTAACTTTAGGACCTGTAAAATTAATCGAGTTATGCAGAAACTAACTCGAACACCTAAAAAAAACAATCCAAACATCTGCTTTGGAAACACACAACACCAAGAGGGATCTGGCCTTGATGGGCTTGGTAAACAATGTACATTTAGACCTTATCTCAGCTAGCAGCGCCCAGCGCATCTAGTTTAGTGGTATCAGAGTACCCTCCCACGGCACTGTTCCATTTCCCTGGTGCGCAAACAAGAATGTTTCACCTTTTTAATCTCTTCGGTGCCTGCAGCAGCCAGCATCAATTAGTAAAGAGCTCACTAATTGAGACTCCTCTTTACTCAGGCATGGATCCTTCATGTTGACCGGGTTCATGGTAGAGAGCTACTTGCAGCAGGCACCCTGATGCTTAGTAATGGATAATCAATCAAGCCCCGAAACATATTTCATCTCAATTAAGTGAATGGATCCAGCAGCATTCAGATTTGATTCCTATTTTCGTGAGCTCTACAGTAGACAGGAATTATGCGTGGACTGGACATGAGGCTGGCATATCAAATGGTGGCTTAAGAATATAACCTTACAATTGCTGGAACTCGTAAAATGGTTGGTCATTCGTATTCTCATTGCAAGAGAAACGTCAATAATATTCTAGCAATGAACCGTAGTGCAAGCTTCTGAAAAATTGAATTTCATTGCCACACGTCCATGCACCCTCTTCTGCAGTGCAGCATTTGTTGCAGCAAAGCACATATTTACTTATCTCCAACCAAATACCAAATGTTTTGGTCTAGCCTCGACTAAATTCTAGCAATGAGGCCTGAATCAAAAGTTTGAAGGAGAGATCAAATCAACAAGACAGATAATACCCTCGATAAGGACTTGTTTGCTTTCAGATAGAATATGAGGCAATTATAATGAAAACAAAATATAAGAGATGTAACTGGAAATACACGGCAGTATTCTGAAGTAGAAAAGTTGTGTGGCAGTCTGACGATATTCAAAATTCTAAATTAAAGAGACCATATAGAGATAAAGTTCTAAATTAAAGTGGCCATAAAGAGATGGAGCATGTAACTAAGGTAGCATCAGAACAAAAGCACAATTTGAACTCATTGATGGGTTTATCAGACTGGATACATAGCAAAATATAGTCTGTAAGTATTCCAACTTCTAACTAGAAGTTACTATGTAAAGAATGACATGTGACAGAGAGAACTCCATAACCAAACCTCTGAAATCAATTTCAACTATTTGGAGTCCTACCAGACTGCATACAGAACGTCACTAAGGCCAGTACATGCATGTGGTCAAAACAGTAAAACACACACACACACACCCACATACACTTTTAAGACACCAGATACAAAACATTACTGATGAACTTAAACAGCTACAGAGCAGCATGCCAAAGGTCAAAACAGTAACACACACCCACATACACTTTAAGACACCAGATACAAAACATTACTGATGAACTTAAACAGCTACAGAGCAGCATGCCAAAGGTCAAAACAGTCACACACACACACACACACACACACACACACACACACACACTTTAAAACACCAGATACAAAACATTACTAATGAACTTAAACAACTACAGAGCAGCATGCCAAAGGTGCTGTCGGTAAAGAAAAAATTGAACATTGCCATGGAGCAGGCCACTCCACAAGTAACCGCCTTGTTTGGAGAGTGGAGAAGCACTCCAGTTTTTATTGGGAAATGAAGGAGAAGATGTAAACTGTGTTTAGAACTATCTTATCTAAATCTAATATGGCATGTTAAAGTATAATATAAATCATGTTTTGAGTCTTACCTTACAACTTAAGCTTTTAAGTCAAGATGTCATTGTATCATAGCCCGGAGATCACCTAACAAAGTAATCTTTTGGATTGAAATGTTCTTTTACATGACATAGTTTAAAATTGTTAATAGCATACAATAATTTTTTTTACTAAGAAACGATAGTATACATATATCAAAACAATTTCACTTAATGACGTATGTGTCAAAATAGTATGTATCACATAATCTAACCATGGTGTATGACAAAATAAGTTTCCAAGTCAATATGATGTTCAGGCAATAAATTATCTTTAACTCAATCTATAATACAGTTTAGAATTCTAGTAAATCAGTATGAATAAGGAAAGCATAAAAGATCATGCATAATCTCAAATTATGAGAATATACACAAGTGGTCCATTCATTTTCCTTGATCACATTGTCAAATTGCATGCTGCACAGTCATTCACTACCCTACTGGCCACTTGATCATTTGCATTCCTAAATGCTCAACAATCACCACCAATTGCTGTTCACAAACCGTTAGTTATAGTTTCTGTAACCCCAGCAGCCAGAAAACAGAACAACACTGCTGGATGAGGTACATTAGCAAAATAGGAGGAAATCGATATGCAAGAAACAAACACAATTGAAGCTGTAGTACATACTAACATATCATCAGCATTCCAATGCAATCTACTTTCCATGAGCCCAACACAAAAATGAAACAAATAATATCTTTTCATTGATCAAAATTAAATTCACTCAATCATTTATTTGTAAAGCCAGAGAAACAATCTCAAATATCAATAACTTGTTAGTGCGGCATGATTAGTGCACATAAGCACCTATCCTGCAGAAAAAAACAAGCATATATACCAATTAAAGAAGAATACAATCCAGCACAGCCTAAGCATTCTACAAAGCCTTTTGTAAAAGCATAACAACTAGCCATTCCAATTTGCATCCCATACAAATCCAGCCACACAAATATGGAAGGAGATGATCTTGTGCAGCAAATGTTCATTACAGTCCAAATAATTGAACTAAGGACTTCATTGCTCACATTCGTTGATCATGAAAATCATCTAATCACCTGCCTTGAGGATATAAAATTGAGCTTATGCTATCTAACTCAGAAAAGGAACAGCTCAACGTAGAAATACACTCATTAAAATTAGCATAAAGACAAAACCCACGAAAGAAAAACTTTAATTTCATTAACATTCGCAAACAAAATAACAGCAAGAAACCTCGTAATAATCCAAATTAAACAAGTTCTAACTTAAATCACTCCCATAATTATCTTAAACCAACACCAAGAACAGCAGCAGCAGCAGCAGCCTATAATCCCAAAAGGCTGTAAAATGATTCTCAAAGATCATCTTCATCTCTCAAATACTCACCAATATCAGAGTAGTGATGCACAACAATCCCATTAGGATCACACTTCCTACAATCCTGTGTCGACCTGGCGGCGGTTCCAAACCCCAAAGGCACATCACTCATAGAAAACACGACAACCCCATCATTTTGATTGATACTATCAGTAATCTTCCCTAACCCGCCTTTTAACACATGATTCCCATACAAAAAAGACATCTCTGAAGTGGGCTTCAACCAAACTTTATTTTTAGCATTTGCAGCCAATAAATTCAGTGACTGTGTAGTCAATCTAAAATCACCCCTATGAGTGAATTTCCCAATACAAGTACCTAAAGATACCAAATTTTTGCGGCCAATGTTTGTCGCTCGCTTCACTATTGATTCACTGATGTAAAACACCTTGTTTTTGTGGAGCCTGAAGCAGTACCGACCTGGGTTCGGGTCTGGTCCTTCATGTGATGGGCTTTCGATGATGTTTTTGAGGTTGTTTCCTGTGAACAACATCAGTTTCTTGAAAACTTCGCCCATCTCTTTCTCGTCCAAAGGCCTCATCTTTTCTGGTTTCTTGATTTGTCGAAAGAAGGATAAGGGATAAAGATTGAGAATTCAAGGCTGCAACAAAAAAAGGAGGGGTTTTCTACTAGGGTTTTAGACTTTAGCGATGATATATGCTCGCTCCTTCCCAAATTTTAATTATTTTTAACCTAAACAACAAGCTGGGCCTGATTTTCTTTTATTTTGACATAAAAGAGCCTCGCCCACTCAAATGAATCTGCTCAAACACCTAGTCCAATTCGGTGGTTTCAGTTTTTATTTATTTATTTATTAGTATTATTATTGTATGATAAATATTTCCTCCTACCCTTGCCGACTAAAAATATCAAATCAATAGGATTTATCCAAGCTAAATCTTCTAATTGATAATTAGAAAAAAAAAAATTTTTAATTTAATTAATTTATTTTTATATCTATCAATACTATCAATACTTTGCTTTTATCTATTTTTTATGTTATATTTTTCATATTCTTCATAAAAATCGTATTCATATTATATATCCTCTAATACAGTACTAACATGGCAAGTTGGTCTTTTTATCAGATATCTTCATCTTCAAGCCTGAGGTTTAATTTTTTTTTCATAGTAGAACTTTCGTTGATTTCGACTTTGTTAATAACTAAACTAGCTTCGATCAAACTCATATTGTGACTAGTATTTGCTGTTACAAAATAACCCAATTTAAAAATGGGATAACATGCTCAATAAGGCATGAGTTTGAAGTAGAAGAAGTGTTTCCTCGTATAAGCATCATTAATCTCATTCCTTTTTTTAATATACACTAATTTATTTTTTTATTTTTTTTCACTCTCTTTTTTTTTCTCACCTTTTCTTTCTTTTTCCTTTTCTTCTCTCCCGATGGAAACATTATTTTTCTCTACCTTGGTCAAATTTGTTCTCTCAATGCTCCCATTATTTTCATTCTTCCTCATATCCTTACATGGTTGTTTTGTACTTTGAACTTCACCTTTCTTTCTTCTTTTTTCCAGTTTTAATTGATCTTCATTGTAATATTTTGTATTAAAGGGATAGAAAAATACAATAAAGCCCTTGGAGGCTTAAAAGTTGGAATAAATGAATAAGGGGTATAGAGGTAATTCAACAAAACTTGATAAATATAAATAGGAAGTAAAAAAAACGAGAGAGAGAGAGAGAGAGATCTGAAATTAAGAGAGCAAACCGGCAGGAGAGAAAAGGAGGAAGAAGAAGAAGAAGAGAAAAGGGAAATTGGAAGGGAAATAGAAAGGAATTGAAGGAAATAAGTAAAAAGGTAAGATTATGTATAAATATGTGTTAGTTAAGCTTTAATTATGATTTTGATAAATGTTAGGGTTATGAAATTTGTGTTTTGAGTTTGATTGATGAGTTAATTTGGATGTTGTAGGGTTAATTGTTGTGGGTATTTGATGATTTAGTTGATTATGGAAGATTGTGATGATTTTGAGTTATAGTTTTGTTTGAATGGTGAATTTTGAGTTAAAAATCAGGGGAGAACAGTAGGTTTCTGTTAAAATTCTGGATTGGAGGTTGAAGATGATGAAAATTCAATTTGGTCCCTCAATTTGCAAAAATTACAGTTTAGTCCCCGAACTTTGGAAAATTACAAATTGGTCCCTGGAGAATATTCCGAGACTCTGAACAGAATAACATATGAATTATGGACAGAATTAATGTATAGATAAGAGAATTTAACACTTTCAATTTAGTCCTTCAATTTGACAAAATTACAATTTGACCCTAAAAATTTGGTAAAATTCCAGAATGGTCCTTGGAGTATAATGAGATGATCTGGACATAAATGAGGACTAATTATGGTCAGAAATTCATTATAGTAATGGATTTATGATAGTTTCAGTTTGGTCCTCAATTTGATAAAAGTTGCAATTTGACCCTTAAAAATATGATAAATTACAGATTAGTCCCTAGCTGTAATATTAGCCTTTTCAGATTGGTTTGATGAATAATTGAGGGTTGTTTAGTGAATTATTACCAATTTTATTATTTGTTTTATTATGGATTAGATTTCGGGAAAACCATTAAATGTTGGGTTTTTAGAAAAAATAACTAGTTAGTTCAAAAATATATAGGGTTATGGAATACACCCTTAGATAAGTTTATTAAATAGGTTATATATTTTTTTGAGTCATTCTTGAACATGTCTCCTTTATATTCAGATAATCCTGATATTCTACCGGCGGGAAGTCAGTAGGATTTCCTTCGATATCAGCTTTGAGTTTTGTTGCTTTTGAGTCAGGTGAGTGGATAATTTTCTATATGCATAAGAAATAGTATAAATATTTGATTTGTTATTATGAATTGAATCATGCTTCTTGATAATATATATATGTTGATTATTATCCTTATTTTGATAAAGCATGATCAATTGTTGAATCTGAATTCTTGATATGAACCAGTATATATTCTGAATTGAATTCTGAATTGATAGCTCCTCATTTGATTGATGTCATGAGTTGAGCCTTGAGATATAAATATGTTTGTCTGATTATGATTATGAACCTATGGTATGTCAGTCAGAATACCTATGCTAACAGGGTAGTGTTAGTCTTTGTGCACATCGTATCTGAACCCTAGTTGGTCGAGGGAGTCACCAAC
>Ga0325403_1006995_pt1 | contig 10774 bp, 7 predicted proteins | sample PopdelMetagenome_19_FD_205665 | JGI IMG/M metagenome (GOLD analysis project Ga0325403, IMG submission 205665) | Populus deltoides microbial communities from Bellville, Georgia, United States - Xylem-PdKOR-R4 | ecosystem: Host-associated > Plants > Phyllosphere > Stem > Wood/Secondary xylem...
AAAGCCTAATGAATTCCCTTATAATGTTTCAATAAGAAGATAATCAATGTGTGATGATGAATCCCTCCAACTCTGTAGCTGTCATTGATGTCAGAAATGCCTTCTTGCTGCTAGTTGCTTGATCAGCTATGATGTTTTCTGTCTTTTGGATGTCTGGTTCAACATGTGGTGTATGTGACAATTTAAATATCCTTTCCAACTCTAAGGTTACTTCTCTCATTGTTGGTTGGTTTCTCCCATCTAAATTCAAGCACCTTTTTACAATATTGACAACAACTTCTTCATTCTAGCAATGCTCTTTGATTCTAGCATCCAAAATATTAAACGGTCTTCTGTCTTCTATCAATGTAATAAGTTGCATGGCTAAACTTTTGGTTTTTGTTGGACTTGTAGAGAATATCGGATTTTGTCCACTTATAAGCTCAACCAAAGTCATATTAAAGCCACATACATCATTTTTTTCTGTATATGGACCGGATCGGAAGTACTCCGAAATAAAGTAGCCTAATGTAACTTTCACTTGAGTGGTCAAGTGAGTTTGATTGATGGCTATGGCTCTTAAAGTTCTGAAATAAGATATTTTGGTTATATATTCCTCATCTATAAGTATGTTAAGTATGTTCGTAGACTTAATATCTCGGTGATATATCTGAATGAATGTTTTTAAGTGTAAATAGGAAAGGGCTTCCGTAACCTCTATAGCAATCCATAATCGTCAATCCCAAGATAATGAGAAATCATTGTTTTGAACATGGAAATGCCTATAAAGATTTCTGTTGGGAATGAATTCATAGACAAGGAGAGGAACTTTAGTCTCCAAACAACATCCTAGCAATTCAACCATTTCCTGTTGTTAATTTGTGAAAGAACAATCACCTCGTTAATAAATTCCTCAAGCCCTTTTCCACCCACTTTTTCTGACCTTTTAATAATAACAATGTTACCATCTTCTAACATCCCCTCATAAATCGTACCTTGCCCAGCTTGACCAACTATTATATCTTCATTAAATTCATCAGTGGCTCTCCAGCTCTTTTAAAGTAAATATCTTTGTTTCTTTAACACTGTCATGATCTGAGAATAACTGCTGCTATAATAATAAACCGTTATTTTCTTTGAAGAAATTCATTTGTAGTTCTTTGTTTTTTCTTTTCTTTGCTAGTCTATATAATCATCATAAACTAATAATTAATGCCCATACAAAAATGAATGCCCCGATAACGGCATTATTTACAGCAAATAAAAAAATATTAATTTCTTGACATATATGAGTGTTTAACCAAAATAACATTTATTTTATTGTAAGTGATTCTTTGCCAAACAATTATTATGCATGCTGAGCTATTCCCTGATGCACCATGCAGCTGCAGAAGAATTTGAGAATGCTAATATTACATTTGCCAAAATAACATTTCATAAAATAACGAAGCAAAGATTTTGTACCTATTATAATTATACAAATTTTATTTATCTCGTAACTCCCTCTTATATTTAATTTGAGAATCCCTTAGCACTGGTTTTTCTTTGAAGTCGTGCCTTTATCAACATCTAATAAGATAACCAAGGAAAGATCAACAAATATTTATATGAGAAATATTTATATAAGCAATATTTATATGAGGAAATGATATTTACCTATACATTCAAGTTGATCAACTTCTATAGGTATATTGGAACATAATTTCTAATTATATTGGATTTAAACCATTTAGATCACCCATCAAGCATCCCTCACCACCTTAATTACTGATAGAACTCGTGTTATTTTCTCCCAAACTAACGTTATTATTCATGTTCCTGCAAATGGAGAAGTAACTGACAATATCTTTATTCATGGAAGCTTCACTATTATTACAACCTACTACATTGAATATATTCCACTCACAGAAAAAATTGGAGTTTTAGAGAGATTAAGAGTTACACTATCTTTTTTAGGAGTGCAATTGAAATATATCATTGGAATTTCGATAATAACGCTACCTCTTTCAATTGGAAATATTTACCACCTCTAATTTGATTGAACTTATATATAAAAGCTGTCGGAGGGCGGAAGTTTGGTTGCATTCAATTGTGAACCACTCATCCTTGTAAGTTTTTTTTAGTTCCAAAAAGGTATGGGATGCAAATCTCTCAACATTGATCTGGACAGCCAGACTTGACTAAAAGTCATGTTATTGCTAACTCTAACGTTAACATCATCATCACCAAAATCATCCAAACCACCAAAATCATTTTCTCCATTTTGGTTCCCTCATAGCAGAAAATTTTCTCCATAAACACCAATAGTTGACCCTGGATGACATAATCCCACAAGCATGAATGCAAAAATCCAGATCAACTTCTACAATATTTGCTTTTGAAAAACTTCATTGTCAAGAAACTAATTACAACTGTCACACCCAGACATCACAGTGACCGGTTAAAAATTTTAATTGTGGAAAAAAAATTAATATCGAACATCTTGTTTTTTTATTGAGAAAGATCTTATTCAATGAGTCGCCACTTAGTATTATTATCAATAAGAACTTTAACTAGTTAACAGAGATTATATAGTACTAGACTAGTTATGTAAAAGAAAAGATATTATCACCCCTTAAGTACATTGCTAATTCTGTCTTAAATTGCTAAGAGTTTCTTGATTTATACTATGATGGTCTGCTTGCAATATTCTTGAATCTAAAATCCGTGAATATTCAACTACGAATATTTCCAATCCTGATATTGATAAATATTACGTAGCCGAAAAACATAAAATATTCCCGACTCTGATGTCATTGAATAAACCAGTAAAATAAATTTAAATCAATGCAGGCCTATATTTTTTTCTCTCGGGCTGGACTGGATAATTGGCCTAAGCCAGTAGAAGTGAATTATAATTCACAACTGCTGTAGCAAATGAATTATAATTTGCATGTACATCAAGAAGAACTTACCTGGTTCGTTGGAGAAGAAGTCGGATGACGGGGTAATGGCCGACCGATGTTGCTTTTTTTCCTCTTTTCTTTCTCTGATTTTTTGGTTCGCTGGAGAAGAACTGATCGATGCTACCTCCTCTCCGTTCTTTCTCTGGTTCCCTGTTTCGTTTGTCTTGCCTTGTGTTGTTCGTTCCCTCCCTGTGTTTACCTTCTGCTGGCAATAGGAACCTCTGCTAGATGCTGCTCTTGGTTGAAGATAGGACGTTGGACACTAGAAGGAGGAGCTGAAGCTGGTTCTGCCACTGCAGCTGAGGAAAGGTGTGGCTGAGGAGCACTCGTTGTCACTGCTTCAATGGAGAGAAAAAAAACTCCAGGTGCTGCTGCTATTCGAAGAAAGAGACTCAAGCTCCTGCTGTTTTTATTGCTGTGATGTTTTTGTCGAGTGTGGTTGATACTGGTAGACAAATCTCTAAAAACACGTCCAAAGTTGAGTTATAATAATGGCGGAAGATTGTTGCAGCTTCTAATTAACTAATTAGCGGTGACGGTGCTTTAAACATGCAAGGATTCCAGTTCTCTGCCAACCGGATGCTGCTGATGGAAGCTGCTGAAAGAAGTCTCATGTTGTTGCTTTGGCGCAGAGAAGAAGCTCTTGCCGGGATGGTTTGAAACTTACGGTTAGGTTGACAGAGGCTAATGTTCTTCTCCTATGCAAGTAGCGGCTGAGAGGAAGACGGGTCCAGCTTGTATGGGTGCTGCCGGTTGACCGTCTACCATCGTTGACGGACTGTAGGGGGAAAAAGAGAGACGAAGGTGTCTCCTGCAACCAGATGAAAGCATGTGTGGTGGCTTTTGAAGGTTGATGGGCATGAAGACGTGGTGATGGTGGTTCCGGGGGGGGGGGGGGGGGGGGAGGGGGGCGGCAAGTATAGAGTTCGGTTTGGGGTTTTTTTTTTCTTTGTAGTGTTTTTTATGTCTTCCCCTGTTTTTTCCCGTAATGTCCCCCTCTATGAGGATATTTATTTATAATAAAAAAGTTTCATAGGTAATGGAAAATAAAGTCTTGATTAAACTCTTTTTTTTAATTTGAATTTAATAAAAAAAATAAATTTAAAAATGAATAATTATTATTATTTTGATTATAAGAAGAGTTCAATGATAAAAATATATTGTAATAGCTAATTTTTTTTAAGTTGACAAATCATATTTTTTATCAAAATAAATCAATGATTTTTTAATTTTAAATTTTAATACTCATAATAAAATTAAGTTATTACAACAATAGCGAATAATAATGTAAATATACAGAATGCTATCACAAAATAATTCTACATTTATCTAAAAGTAAGGGGGAAAGAAGGTCAGACTGAGTTTGACGAGAAGAATCGTATGTATTTTGGATTGCATGTCATATTATCATAAAAACAAAAGTCATATTCATACAAAATAGGAAATTTTAAAGCCCGGGCTTTGCCATTTGAAGCTACGGTACTTACAGCAATAACTGGCGGAGATAAAAGTTGTTCCGAGTGGTTGACAAACGTGACCTAAAAATGAAATGGGGCTTTATGAATGAAGTTAAGTGATTCAGTCTTGATCAGCACTAGTGCATAATTAACATCTATAAGTTAGACCACTTATTTGACGAGGTAACTCGGTTAACTTAAGTTTTTTTTTTCTATTTCTAATTGATTTTTTTTCTCAATTGTCTTTCAATATTGAGTTAATTAGAAATTAGACTTCATAATTTATTTTGATTTGCTTTTTTTGAGATTATCTTCGTCTCATGACTCGGATTATAGGTTTGACGGATTAACTCGGGTTGACTCGAGTTGTTTTCTATGACCTTTTTTAATCGATTTGTTTTTAATTTCATGTTTCAATATTCGATTGGTTGAGAATTGAGATTCATAATTTATTTCAACTTGCTTTCTATCATGTCGTGAGTTTGACAAGTTAACCCGGGTTGACTGTAGTTAGTTTTTCAATCCTTTTTTTTAATTTTTTTTTCAATTTCATCATTCAGCATTGGGTTTATTGAAATTTTTACTTCATAATTTGTTTTGATTTGTTTTCTATGAAGTTATCATGATCTCATAACCTGATGTGAAGATTGGCAGGTTAACTCGAGTTGATCCAAATCAATCCAATATATTGTCGTCTCAACATTTATATAAAAAAGTTATTTTTAATATTTATTTTGAATCAAACTACATAATAGTCATTTGTGTTGTCTTTGGACCTGTCAAGGCGACCAGGTTACATCAAGTCAATCTCTATATAGTTTTTTTTTATTAAAAAAAACATTAACAAAACCTAGAAATTTTTTTATGTTAAGAAAATTAATTTGACTTATCATAATGGGGCCAATGATCTAATAATATCTAAAAAATAAGGATGTTGTGTATATATAAATCTTAGAACCAATTAAAAAATACCAGACCCAAATCAAATGTCATAATCTAATTTTGGATCCCAAAAATATTTTTTATAAAAAATAAAAAAATGATAATAATAATAATAAATAGATAAGAGGATCAAAAATACAAAGAAAGAAAATAAAGGACTAAAAAATATTTAAATTACTTGAGGATCAAGCAATTAAGAAAAAAAATAATTTACGTGTAAATAGTAAAAAGAATGTCATAAGCAAAGGGGAATTAGTTAGCGGCAAAACAAAAAAAAAGCCAAAACCATTCCCATGTTCCCTAAAAAAAAAAAAAAAAAAATCACCACATACACAGCACTCATTCACTCACCCAAAACACTATATCTCCTCTAACAGCTATTCCAGTCGACGCTGCTTCTTCAATTTTGCAATCTAAGAAACCAAACCATACCAGCTCCCACACAAACTTTCTCCATCACCATCTATTCTCCCTTATTTTCACCTGAAGCACTAGTATCCTCACTGAAGATCCAGCAACCACTAGCGACTAGAACCAGCACCACCTCAGACCAACACCCAGCCAAAAACCCATTCTCATACATACCCAAAATCCCTCTCATACAGTAATATCCTCCTTTATGACAACAGTAGACCCAGTGCCACCACAAGTCTTTTTTCTCAGCCCATCGCCAAATTATCATAGAAGTTAAACCAGACTGAAGAGAGAAGCAAATTTAAACAGAAATATGTGTAACACTCCCATTAGTGAAATCAATATTTCATTCATATAAAGGGAAATCATGGGAAATTTATTTTTTGCCGAACTTATATAGGAATCTCTGAAATTCCTGATAAATTTTGGTAAAACCTCTTCTATATTGGAAGGTTCCAAGTTATCAACAATCATCCTGCACACATCTCATACTCCTTTCTTTTGCATTTAAACATGCATAAATTCATAGGTAAACGGAATTATGCAACATTAAGATTTCAAACACAAAATAGTATAATCTTACAACCAACATTTAATACAAAAAGGATACTATTACATTTCTAGTTATATGGTTACTTAAAGAAAAAATACATTAGGGACAAAATACGTTCCTAATTCATACAAATCTTTGGTAATACCGACATCAACTTAACTGGTTGATGCCATTAACTATTTCCTACCTGAAATAGTTAATCAGTTTTCTATAATACCTTGGAAATATTCTCGGAAATACCGATGTCAAGGATTCTTGACATCATTAACTTTCTTATTAGAAAAGCTAATCAAGTTTTCATGAGTTTGTCGATACTGACATCATCTGTCGATATTGTCATAGGTGCGCGACATCGGGGCGACAACGAGCTTTTCGTGCCTCCTGATGAGGTATGTTGTTGGGAAGGAAAAGGGTTTTGAGTTTAATCATAAAGTTATGGTTAAGGTTCAGGAGTTGCCACCTAGTATTATGGTTACTATGAACCTATGGTCTGCAAGAGTTTAAGTAAGGGGCTGGTTGTGCATATAAAAGATGCATCACTCTCAATGCACCTTACCTCAATGCATCTTACCTAAGATAAGCTACATTGTTGTTTGATTGTTTTTCTAGGTCGGATTTCTATTTGTTGGTCTTTTCTAAAGTTTAAGGCAGATCTCCCTTCGTGAAAAAATCACTATCTCATCAGGTCTAATCCTGATTGTTCTAAAATCAAAATTTTAGCATCGCATTTATTTTACACTTTGTATCTTTAATACCTGAGGATGTACTCTATTGTGTAGTTTTACACCCACATATTATTAAAGTCTATATTTAAACCCTAAAAAAGATTGGAAAATGATTTTTGATATTTCGGTCAAATCCTAATAGATAATTATAAAATAGTTACGATATCCATTTTGCATTTAAAAAAAAAAAGATGCAATTTTTTTTATAAAGATATGCTTGGAAGAGTTTTAGGATTTAACTGTATTTTGTTTGTTTTTTTAAAGGAAAATTAATTTAAAAGTTTTGATTTTTTTTTGAATTTTTTTCGAAGAAAATAAGGTATTTTAATACTAGGTCTATATCTTACAGTGTATATATACAACCCGATATTATGCAAAATATTAGTAAAAATACGTGTGAGAAAATCGCAGTATTTTTGAGAGGATTTTTGAATTTTTATTTTTTTAAAATATAATAATATTATAATCTGTGTGTGTGTGTGTGTGTGTTGGGGGGGGGGGGGGCGTTGTTCTTGACCAAAAATGGTTGGGCCTATCTCAAATCTTTACTTTTTTTTTGTTCCGGGCCAGGCTCGGTCCAACCATTTGGGTTGGGCCAAAACTGACTCGACCCAAAGTTCACTACATGAAAAGTGACCATGAATTATAATTCATGCCCACTGTTCATGTAATGAATAGAGGACGAGAATAAGAAGAAGAAGGGGAAGGGGAGCTCGCCTGACTTAGGGGTTTGGCTGAGGGCGGTGGCTTTATTGAGGGTGTTGGCTGCTGGTGGCAGAGGGAGAAAGAAGAAGAAACAACTTTGCAGGTGAGAAAGTGGATCCCAACCATTGGCTCAAAGTAGACACCATGAACTGTCAAATCTGACAGTTCAAGGCTGTCTGAGTTAGCCATTTTAGGGATGTTGTAGCTTCTGTGGTGCAATCGGCCTAAACGGACCATATTGGGTTGAAGAGGGATGTCAAGTGATCATTTGCGTGCAAGTTTTGTCAAATTTGATGAAGGTTAGAGGCGTTAAATGCACCTGTAAAGTAGGTAACCTGAGCAACTTTTCAGGTAAAAAAAGAAGAAGATAATGAATAGCAACCAGATGATGCGTCGCCTGTTTTTTTTCCTTTAAAATGACACCGTTTTGGGGTTTAATTTATGGTTTTGGCCAAAGTTTAATTTAATCCTCCAACTTTTAATTGCATCCCTAATTGACCTCAAACTTTTAATTTAGTGCAATTAAGCCCCTGCCGAATTACAATATGAGCTCTTAATTTGAGCGCATTTTTCAATTTGATCTTTGGTCTCGGATTTTTATAATTTTACCCTTAATTGACAATCAAACTTTCAATTTCTTCAATTTCACCTCGATTTCAATCAATTAAGCCCCTATAGTTCGGCGCCTTTTATAGATTGGTCCTTGGATGCAAAATGTTTCAATTTGACCCCTAATTGATCCCAAAACATTAATTTTCTTGCGATTTTGCCCCTGATTTCAATCAATTAACTTGGTAAGAATTAAATTTGGTCTCTTAAAATTCCATTCTTCTCAATGAAGCCCAAATTGGGCTTCCAAACTTAATATTTCACCAATTAAGACCCTAACAAAATTAATTTTACCAATTTAAAGTATAATTAAGTCATCGCACCTAATTAAATCCTTTAATTGGACTCAAATTAATTCTTAAACATGATTAAACTTTTAATTTTGCCCATGATTAAATCAAATTGACATATTAAAAATTTTATTATGTCATTGGACTTAATTTCTTATACTGATTCGTCCAATTATCATTTAATTTGACCTTAAATATATATTGTTTCTTTAGTCTTGAGTATAGTGGGGTACAATTTGATCTAAAATTTTCTTCAAAATTACAGCTTGTTTTTATGTATTTTTTGAAATCCTTCTCGGTCTGCTTTCTCCACATTATCAACTTTTATTTTATTTTTGTTTTTTGGAAAGAAAAAAATATGTAATTTTGGGGAATAACCCATAAATAGTTATGACAGATATTATTAACTATTTTTAACCCGAATAGTTAATCAAGTTCAATATTCTTTAACTTTCCATCATGGTTATGTTGATGTTAGCAAATCTTGTCAACATCATTAGCCGTCCATATTCAGGACCGACTAATCAAATCCAAAACCAATTATTTTTAAGATCATTATTCATTATAGAAATCTATAATTCCATAAACAAAATTAGATTTCATTTCCTGTTAATGTCATCATATTTTTTCTTCCTTTGGCTTCATCCACAAGTGCGAAATCCAAAATAAAATAGATTACCAAAAACACTATTATTTGCGAAGGGTATAAATGTGGAATACCTACTTGCTATAGAAGCTTGGCTCGCACTCCCTTGTTATTATTGTACTCCTTCTACGATTCCTCCTGAATCCACAAGTACCCATCATTATTCAACACTCAATCACATTTCACAACATAATAACAGTAATCGACAACATTCATTTCTTTTTTACCATTGTTTTTTTACTTTTACATTCTCATTATTATCCTTTAGGATTTTGGTTCATTAGCAATCATAACGAACATCATAAATTCAATTTCAAAAATGGTTTATTTTGTTCAACAATCTTTTGGTTGTTAGCACCACAAGCTTCTAGGGATTCAAAGTCATTCAAACGAAGTCCATCCATATATTCCAAAATTAGAAGTTTTTCTGTCGACTGCAATGAGAGGAATATGATGCACAGTCAGAAGGGTGAAAAGATTAAGGATCATTATCAACATAAGAATAGCAAAAAAGGCACCAAGCAGTTAAAAGGTTAGAAGGAACTCATTGTTTAAGATCCACTTACTGAAAATATATATAGAAACCATCCATATTAGGTTAAAACATGTGAAGAGACTAGCATCTAGTAATTATAGGTAAGTGCATGTGTTTTAGTCAGGTTTATGGTATAGACATTCACGATGGTGTCATATCTAAATAATTCATTTTCCTCCACTCCACTCTGCCCAGGCTTCAGAATGACATAAAAATGTTCATTTTTCTCCCACATGATTCTTTTTGTAAGAATGGTAGTTAACTGTCAGGGTTCAGAAATGTCAATGAAGATGCCTGCAATGACTCCTTTAATATTTGTTCCAGACAGTGAGAAATGTTAATAAAATTCCTACGACAAGATATATTTTTAGGATTTCATCCTTTTGCACCTGCACTCGAACAAGCAACTTTGTTATATCAAAACATGAGAGCAAAATGATACCTGAATAACCTCTGGAATCAAAACATCCACTTGATTGATGGGCTTGTTGCTATCATATTTGCTTGTGCAGCCAAGATTTGTAGACACGGTTCTGGTATTCTCTACAAATACAATAGACCAGCATCAGTGAGAGAGAAGGGTACACTGAACAGTAGAGAAACACACTGATGTACTTGATAAGAAAAACAGTAAGAGAATATAAATGGAGGAAGAGATTAAAGAATTTAAAATTCCTTGCATTGTCTCTGCACAGTGTTAATAAATAGATTGGGAATGTCCTACACTGAATTCAGTATAGTGAGTTGGAGTTTCACTTTCATGAACATGCTAGAAAATGGCTGAATACACAGTTGCCAACCATCACTTTCATCTCTACAACATCCAAGCTCACCACTGCAACATAGCGCCAATGCTAATGCTTCCATTAGCACTAACAGCACCATGCCAAAGTCTTCACATGAGTTGCCACCAAATCACCACTAGAACCATGCCGCTGCCATTGCACTGCTACCAATAGAGTACCACACTGCCT
>Ga0325403_1006997_pt1 | contig 10773 bp, 3 predicted proteins | sample PopdelMetagenome_19_FD_205665 | JGI IMG/M metagenome (GOLD analysis project Ga0325403, IMG submission 205665) | Populus deltoides microbial communities from Bellville, Georgia, United States - Xylem-PdKOR-R4 | ecosystem: Host-associated > Plants > Phyllosphere > Stem > Wood/Secondary xylem...
TATCTACATGATTATGGAAGACTAATGATATCAATAAAATGATGTTGATATTTGTTAAACAAATATTTGATTAGTCTACTAGATTTTAAAGGCTAATGATATCAACAAGATTATGTTGATATTGACATTACCAAGTTTGTGTTTTCTTCCGGATCATCAAAGTTGGAAATATCAACAAGGTTACGTTGATATAAATATTTTTATTACTTAATTAACCATTTCAAATTTTAGAGGTTAATGATACTAGTAAGGCTGTAATGGTACCAACATTATCAAAATATTAGAAGTTAAATTATATTAGGATGATTATCATCAATATAATTTGAAAATAAATGAGTTTTGATATCTAGGTATGGATATATAGAGTTAATTTGAATGCATATAATCAAAATATAGACTTTTCATTTACATAAATTAATATATGTCTAAAGAGATAAATTAAAGGAAGTAGTTTAAGTAATAGAAGGGAAACAATATTGTATTATTTTTCTTAGTTATTAAGATTAAGTATGCTCTTTGTGATTGTACTTGAATGCATATGTTTAATTTATAAGTAAATTATAATCCCGACATGAATAATGATTTAGCTAGAAACTTATCTATTTTGTGATAATTAGTTAGACTTTTGTTAATGTAAATTTGGATGTAATCGTAGACTAATGTTCCTATCTTAATACTTTTGGGATGCTATGTGAAAGTTGAATATTATTAACTTAATTGTAAACTATTTTTAGACTTAAGTTTAGGTATTTTAAATATCATTTCTCATTACAATTTCTATATTAGTGTTCATCAAATCATTATTAGGATTGAAATTAATTTCTAAGGTGCTATATTCATTTAGAAAAACTCTTATTTGCTTTGCTTTATTAGCTCATTATCTATCTTTTAAAGTTTTGTTTATTTCAGGAATGCATTCTATATGGAAAGTAATTCTTTGTAATTATATAAATTGTTATTGTGTCGTGGATTGAAATGTTGGGATCTAGGATGATTAAATCATTGCGAGTATATTTATTTTAAAGTGTAATTTCAAAATATGTAATTCCAACATCCTAAAAATAAGTATGATTAGTCAATCAATGTACATAGTTATTTCCTTAATAGTAACCATGATAGAATCTAACCTCCTAAAGTTCTTACAAAATGATCAAAATAGATTGAATAGGAGAAAAACATTCATCACAAGTTTAAAATCACCTTCGAGCTCTACCATAAGATAACCTACACCCATTAAAATCCCCACGATTCTACTTTTAAAATTAAGCAAATTCCAATATTATAAACAAATTTATTTAGCTAAAAACTAGTAAAATCACTTAAAAGACCTCTTGTTAAAGCCATTTAGCTAAAAACTTGTTGAGGTCATATAAGAACTATGAGTATTCAGCTTCGTAAAACCAATAAATGGACATACCTAACCAATCAACTGTTAATATCTTTTGACGTACCAAAAAATATTTTATAGTCATTTAAATGATAATCGCAATAGCATTAATAACCTAAGAAATTTAAAGAATCAAAAGAAGTAATTAAATTTGGAAAAAAATAGTCTCATTTATCCATGGCTAAAACATTAGATATGCAATATAAAATCAAATATCTTAAGAATTTCCTCTTATAATTGATTGATGATATGATAAATTTCATAATAACTATTTATGCGGATTAACTATAAAAAGAATGGAAACATGTTAAGGAGCAGAGTATCCTATTTAAACAAATGAGTCCCCAAACACTTCTTAGATGTACGAAGAACATATTCAATAGTTGCACCATAAAAAGAATAAGTTGGATTAAAGTTAAGTGTCTCAAAACTCTTTATTCATTAGTGAGAAGTTTCATATACATAACTAGCCATAAAAGGCATTACTACGTGCCAAACTAGTCAATGCCAAATTAAAATCCATATTGCTTCTAGAGGTTGCCAAAACTCTTATAATCTCATAATAAACTTATTTAATGAAGAACTTTTCATTACTAGTTACATCTTAAATTAACGATCACCACTGATGATTGCATTCTACCAATATATATATTACATGCAAATTGCTAGTATATATTTAAGAATTTCTCCCACCACTTCTTTCCCAAACTTGACATATAATTGTTCATAGTTATATTGAGTAGTATTAAATAAAGCTCAGTGGTAGCATATTTAATAAGAAGGTCAACACTAATTATCTAACCAAAATTGAATGATCCTATCAATTCTAATAAACACATTCAATGCCTTGAACTAAAAATGATCATTTTAAACTAACTAACTCCCTTTCAAATTGCAAACCTATTACTAACATATAAAAAGTCAAAAAAAATATGATATATTTTGATAATACTTCTAACAAACTCTCGAATCCACCAAACATTACCATTAGTAAAAGATTCCAACCTAATTTAAGCTTTGTCCATAGCCTTAATACTTTGTAAACCAAGTCCTCCCTGTTACTTTAGTTGAAAAACTAATTTCCAATCAACCAAATGAGTTTTTTAGTCATTTAACAATATTTTTACAATTCTAGTCTAATACTAACTTACTAACTTAATATGATTGATATATAATGCTTGTCGATCAAATGGTAGTGCAAAACAAATTTGTATTTGTGGGAGAACATGGATGCATTTATCAAAATAAAAATAGAATTTTAATTAATTTTTTAATCACTTCTGTTGTGTATTTATTTTTATCTTACATGTGAGCATCCGATTGGTTAGGCTATGATTAATATAGAATCTTTGCACTTATTTCCTACACATAAACAAGACTAAATGTCACTTACCCATAATTCTATAGTATTGATGCACGATACATTATATTTGTAAATTGTAAATTGCATTGACAAACATTATATTTGTGAGGGAAAAGAAAAGATCCACTTAAAAGTGTTAAAAAACTGCCTTTCTGACAAGGAGTTCAATTTCTTGATGTGGACACTAATGAGTTTCTTAAAACACATACATGTAACATAAATAATAAATTTAATATTTTTTGGAAGTCTCAAGGATCCCACTAGACAGATCTAGAGTTGTTTAGGGTTTATTCGAAGATTACCTGAAAATCAGATGTTCTTTTTTGTTTTAAATAATTACTCTAAAGCTGGATTATACTTACTATCTTTTTTAACAGGAATACCACAAGTCGTCTAAGCGCCCGGTCTCTAACAGTAATCCACATGAACCAGTGAGAAATCTTATAAACTCTTTTAAAAGAGAGGGATTGTTGTACCTTAGAATGCTAACTCTTTTTTTTTTTATGTTTTAGGTTTGGTATTATACTCATCTTCTTTTTTCTTAGAAAATAAGAGACATAATATTCTATTTATAGAGAAATCTAAGTACCCTATAAATAGAAAAATATTAATTTATCCCTCAATATCACATATATTTTTTTAGGATAGTTTTAATCAAGTCCCTACTTGATTTTTTTAGGTCTAGAATTGTAATCTCCTATATTAATTACATTTTAGTCCTTAATTTCTAAAATTTATTTACAATTATGTCTCACTTGATTAATCATCTCATTTTAATTTTTGATCAATAGTTCTTATGTGTGTGACCCATTAGGTTCCATAATAAGTTGGTTCAAATATAAATCATAATCCTAAATTACATAAGATTAAATAAATTAAAAAATTTAATTTATTATCAATTTAACAATTGATTGACTTATATTTAAAAATGAAGTACAATGTCTAACAACCCATCATGATCCCCTAAATATTAGAAAAATAATAAATTGTTTTACTTAACCTTTCAGTGACTAGTTTTTCAGTGTATTTATTATCCCTTCATCAATAATATTTTGATTTAGACATTATATCATGTATCATGTCTACTTTGTCAAATCATGTTAGTTTTGAACACTATAGTCATTGATTCTTTGAATAAGATTTCAAAACTCTTTTCAAAACTCATTCCACATTGGCCAACGACTTCACAATTAATATTGTTTGAGAACATAAGGAACATTTTTTCTAATTTACATATGGTGATGAATCCTCTATTAATTATTCAAATACATTCATATAGTTTATCTTATACCCAAAAACTGCCTGTTTGTTACCCTTATTTAGGACAATGTGTGGTCATGATAAATGCATAACATTTCATATATAAGATAGCCTAGTGATTTCAAGTCTAAGGATAAGTTATATAATTATCATGATAGCCTTTCCATAGATATAGATGATCTCTCCATATACGATTCTCTTGTAGGTTAGTTTAGTATACATGTCATTTAACAAACACATGCATATTAGTTCTAAGTATTCATCATACCTCAGTTTATGAGAACAACTGCTTCCTTTCATATAGAAATGAACATAACATGCACCAGTCTCAACAAATCTAATTAATATCTAATATTAATATAATATTGATCAAGAACATTTAGGAACAATGCTTTGATGCATTATGAATATTATAATTATAACAACTTCTTAATTATTTTTTTCTGCATAACATTTTTATCTTCTAGACTTTATCGTTACTCTAAATTCATTAATTAAATATTAGATTCATTAATCAAATATCAATGAATATTAAAGATAAATAAATTTTTAATAATAATAAATATATTTTATTATAACACATCTAATTAGAACTCTCGCTTGCATGCTAGAGTATATGTATAAATAGTTTAATGACATGAAATTTTCGACAATTAATGAACCATGCTCCTCATGGAGTCACTTGTTAGTTTTGGATTCCTAGGGTGTCTCCCAGCCTTCACTTGTATGCTTGGGAGGCTTAAGCACACATGCATCCAATTTGAAGAAGAGAATCGTACGTGGAGGAATTTATTAAGTGATTCATTGCTTCTAAGTTCTAACTGAATCACAAAACATTAATTTTCTTTGTTCTTCCAATATTAAATTTTTAATTAGAAGTTAATATCTTGAAGCTTAGATCTTCACCTCTCATGCTAAATTCTAGTATTTGTATATCCAAAAAATTGACAGTCCTATCCCTTAAAAATACCGTCAAGAAATACTCCAAAATTTTATTTAGAAAGATTAAATTTATTCTGATATATATACACCTTAATAAAACAAATCAAAATATGGTTATTTTAGAGATTAAATCACCTAAAAATATAAAATAAATCAAACATTATTTTTTTTGAATAATCATCAAGAATATATTAAAAAGCCATAAAGCTAATATATAATTAAAGCAAAATACAAGGATAATCAAAAAAGAAAAAAAACAGATTTAGAAAAAAAATTGATCTACTATAACAAATCAAACATATTTTTAAATTCTATGACGTTTCCTCAACGAATCCAATATTCATTATTCATAATACTTCTTGTGAAATCATCTTCAAAACATTAACAATATGCTTGTAATTAAAACAACCAATTTATTAAATTATTAATCAACAAGAAATACCAATTCAAAAACTGAAAATCCATCCCCATCTTTCTTAACATTCAAGTGGATTTGAAATATTCTTTTCTAGATTTGACATCTAAATCCTTTATCAAAATCCATTAAGTGTATTCGTCTCCACATCTCTTTATTTTCTATCTTTGTTAAATGAAATCTAAGAGGAAATTTATTTTTTTTAGAAACGTGGGTACAATTGCGTTTCCAAACGCTCAAGCATTTGATAAGTACTCATCATGTAATATACCTAACTTTTTTTCAATAAAAATCAAAATTTTAAAAATAAAATCTAAGCTAAAAAAACAAACCATATCTCTAAACATGAATTATAAAACCATAAAATAAAGTCTAAACTTAAATTGTATGATATTATAGAAATATTTCATGAATCATATGATATATCCATACATTATATTGAAAATAAAATGACAACTTCATGAAAAAAAATAATTAAATGGAGATCGAGGTCAGGTGATTGGTCAGATAAACCTCTCACCCTTCTCTACATTCGACTTCAGTCAAAACGATTCATACTTATCTTGATCATTGCCAAACTAGATAAAAAATTTAATCCAGTTAGTTGGGATATCAACAAATACTTCGAATTAGTTGATAATTTTATCCTTAATTGTCCCTCCTGCATATGTAATTTTAAAATTTATGATCATATACGTTTATTATTAACAAAATATTAAAATAAGTGGTGTTTTTACTTTGCTCCATCTCACAAACAATTATTACTTTTAATAGTGTTTTGTTTTTTTTAATTTTAATTTTATCATTTAATATTTGATTTGTTACGAATTAGGCTTCACGATTTATTTCAATTATTTTATATGAAGTTATCCCAGATTCATGATCTGGGTTACGAGTTTAGAAAGGTGACCTGATTAACCTAGTTTTCTCTTTCTATTTTTAACTATTTTTTTTTTAAATTTTATCCTTCGATATTTTATTGATTGAGAATTAGGCTTCATTACTTATTTTAGTTTGCTTTCTATGAGGTTATCTTGATTTCATGATCCAGTCACAAGTTTAGCGAATTAACCTGAGTTGAATCGAGTTATTTTTTTTGTTATTTATAATTTTTTTTCAATTTCATCATTCAATATTAGGTTGATTGAGAATTGTTTTTCATAATTTGTTTCAATTTGCTTTTATATTGGGTTATCATAGCATAATGACTTAAGTTGTGGGTTTAATAAGTTAACTCGGGTTGACTTGAGTTATTTTTTTTTTGTTTTGCCTTCTATAAAGTTATCTTGGTCTCATGATCTAGGTTATATGTAAACCCGGGTTGACTCAGGTTATTTTTTTGCGTTTTTTTAATTATTATTATTATTATTATTATTATTATTTAATTTCTAACTTTAACATTTAGCTGATTGAGAATTGAATTTTATAAAGTGTTTCGATATGTTTTTTATAAGGGTTATCATGATTTCATAATTATAATTATTGATTTAATAAATTAACCCGAGTTAATCCAAATTGATCTAATATATTATTATCCTAATATTTTTTTTTAGTCCATCATGCATGGTGTTCATCAATCCGCATTTTGAAATGATTATATGTTTCATAACACTGCTTTTGATATCTATTTTGCGTGTCAAATAACAAACTAAAAATTGTTGTCTCCGTTAGCTAAACAAAATCTATCATAGGTAAATAGCGAATAATAAAGGTATGGTAACACCCTATTTGTTTTTATATTTTAAAAATATATTTTTTTTTGATATTTTAATATTTTTATTTATTTTTAATTAATTTTTTAATAATTTTAGATCGTTTTGATATGCTGATATCAAAAATATTTTTTAAAAAATAAACAAAATATTATTTTGATATATTTCCGAACGAAAAATACTTTTAAAAGCAACCGATACAACACTCTCAAGCATCCTCTAAATCATGAGTCTTAGTGCACCAACAAACAATCTTCTTCGGGAGTTCAAGGGTGTTTGGAATTAGTATGGTAGTCGTTGATTTTCAAAATGATTTTCACTTGAAAATGCATCACAATAATATTTTTTATTTTTAAAAAATTAATTTTGATATTAGCAAATTAAAACAATTTGAAAATATCAAAAAAAATTTAAAACAATAAATAAATATATAAAATATTAATTTTTTAAAAAAAATTTAAAATACAAAAACAAACTTCCTATTCATGTACAAGTAGAAATCTGTGGACTTGTTGCATTATCTTTGCGAGACAGCATGGCAAATAAGGCCAGCAGACAGCATCATGGCATATCATACAATATTTACTCAGTTAGTTGCCCGAAATGAAAGTGAAGTGTCCTATTCCTTTAAGAAATCACAACTTCATTTTTTACTAAATCAAAATATATGGTTTTTGGAGATATATAAAAATTAATTAATAAAGGAGTGGTTTTTCTTCCCTCGGAAATTAAAATTAAGCAGGTAATATTACAAACACTACTTCACTCAGGCGATTCCTCCTAGGTATATGCTTAGCACTATCATGCGAGCTATTCTTAGATTCCATGGTAATCACCGTTAATAATTTTGGAATCTATAGAGAGGGGACTAATTACATGCTCTTCAGCAAGCACCCAGACATTATTGGGAAACAATAATCCACCTGAACCAAAAAAAAAAAATCGATGAATACAAGAGGATGATGAGCGATGAATTCAAGAAGACGCTGAAGCTCAAAAAATGTCAAGCTGCATGTTTTCTTCGTTTTGTCTCGTATATGCTCGTTTGCTGGTAGCACATCTTCTCTATCTTTTTTCGCAGAAAACAAGAGTCTGTAGGGCATTCTGTAATCTGGAAAATTCTGCTGCTGGATATACCAAACCAAACAAAATGTTCTCTTACAAAGAATTATTTTTTCACTGCGCAACAGCTTCACGGATATATACTGATAAAACAAGTACCATAGTTACTCTTGCCCACAGAGCCTGTTTCCATGGGGTTTGCCGGTAGCGCATTCGCCTCAATCGCGTGCTTAAACCATCGAATATATGACTAAATTTGAGTTCATTCAGTTAAAACATAACCAAGAAGAGCTAAAAGAGAAAATTAATCACCAATGTTGCTAATTTGATGAACTTTGTAAGAGTATAGCTCTTGGTAAGTACTGTACAGTTGTGATAATTAAGACCAAAATTGACTTTTCGTACCACTGACCACAAGCATCCACCAGGCTGTGAAGCATATTTGAAAATTAAATACCAAGAGCCTTTTTATCTGAGAGCTGGCAAACAGAATGTGAACACTTGATTTTGTCTTGCATTGTCTTGGAAATCATCGTTTCCCTTGTTTTGACTTGTAACTCGGCTGCCACAACAAAAACAAAACCGAAATAATACACACATTATATATGAATACATGCATCGTTGGACTCCCTGCAGAATCAACCACCCATAGGAAAGAAGGAAGAAAGGAAGAAAAAAAGAAATAGAAATGATGATGATAAAGAATGAAGAAAACCCAGGAAGGCGCCGCGGATGCATTGCAGACAGTGAAGCTCAGGTAGCTCGGTATGTCAAAAGGCGGCGAAGGGATCCTGCTATAGTTGCACTCGGAAGTGACGATAATCAAAGTCAGCAGCAGATGCCCCAGAAACAAACTGATCAAACTTCTGCTGCTACCACTGTGAAGAGAAGCTCAAGATTTCGTGGCGTCAGCAGGTTGGTTAATTAAATGAAGAAACTGTTGTCAAAGTGTCTCTAAGGTTTTCTTATAAATAATTCGCTAACATAGGTTAAACTTTAACAGACATAGATGGACAGGTCGGTTTGAAGCCCACCTGTGGGACAAGCTCTCATGGAATGTAACACAGAAGAAGAAAGGGAAACAAGGTTTATAATTCTGCTGTCTTTTTTTTTATTATTATTATTTTGCTTCACTTCTTCGTTTTATTTTTATTTCCAAATACTCACATCTTGTTATGTAATTTGTATATGTTCACGTCGGATTGCGCTTAATTTGATATTGCTTATTGGAATCTGAACAGTATACCTCGGTGAGTAATTTTCACAAGTTCTAAAATAAAGCTATATGTTCTATTACTCTTCTTAATTTATAGAACTGATGAAAAGTTTCCTTTTCAATTTCTCAGGAGCTTATGATGAAGAAGAATCCGCGGCGAGAGCATATGATTTGGCTGCTTTGAAGTATTGGGGAACATCAACTTTTACCAATTTTCCGGTATGAATGTCTGTCGGTCGGCATGAGTACAGTAGCGGAGCCAGAAGAATTTTTTAAATGAGGGGATAAATTACTAACAAATATTTGATATTATATGCTATATATACATATGTTATATATAGAAATTAATTTGAAATACATGTACCAACTCAAGTGAAATAAAATTAATTTAAAAATACTTTTAAAATGAAAAAATTCATGTTATAATTGTTTTCTTTGAGATTTTATATTTTAAAACCGCATCATAATAATTTTATTTTTAATTTTATTAAAAATATATTTCTCAATATATATAACAAACTTTCATTTATCTATTTATAAATCTTTCAAGGACTAGAAAAGTTGTTGGCAACAATTCTATCCTGACATATGGTACATCACATCTAAAATTATAGCTTAAAGGATTGTCACAAATTGATGCTGTTCTTGCAGACTTGTTGTTTTGTACAAGTAGATTAAATATAAATATTAAATGTTTTTTTGTAATTTATCTATTATGTCCCTAATTTTTTTAGTTGTCTTGTACTTCATTTTTAATCATTAGTAAATTCATTATCATCATTTTTCATATGAAATTCATAACAAAATACTTATCAATTCATCAAAACTCATTTCAATTCATATCTATTAGCATATAATATTACCCATACACATATTAATTCAACAAGCCCATAAATTATTATAAACCCTAACATTTTCAATAACTAATTTTTGAAGATGTAGACCCAGTATTTTTGGAGCTTCCATATCTGGTTGACCTATCAGGAAGAGATGAAGTGAGCATTTGAAAACGCGGTGCAAACAGCGTTTCCCTAAAATTCAAATTTTTTTTTGTTAAAAATTAATTTTTTTGGTATGTTCTGGATCGTTTTGATGCGCTGATCTCAAAAATGATTTTTAAAAAATTAAAAAAAAAATTATTTTGATGCATTTCAGCACAAAAAAAATACTTTGAAAAGCAACACAACCACGCTTATTATGTACAGGTGAAGTCTCTAACAGTACAAGTATAAAAAATATAACTGCTAGGCAAGCCAACTTTTTTCTCAAACCCATCAGCTGTATATCATAGAATTCATGGCCCAAAACTCTATATTAAAAACGAAAAAGAGAAAGGAATTGGATCTCTTTTTTTTTTTTTTTTTTTTTTTTTTTGGGGGGGGGGGGGGGGGGGGGGGGGGGGGGAAATTCCCCCCA